>BNJV01000391.1_pt1 | contig 85572 bp, 133 predicted proteins | sample 8540591 | NCBI WGS metagenome assembly BNJV01 (sample SAMD00202457, study PRJDB9452) | human saliva metagenome | host: Homo sapiens
CACCACCGATAATACCGATAGTGCGGCTTGAGGGCAGTGTGAATTCGATAATACCGAAAGTAATTTAAGGCTAACGCACCGAGCACGTGTAGCGAAAAATGCCGAGATTGTGCAGCCGCACCGAAGTAGCAATGTTTTTGGATTGGCTAATAACGGACCAAAGTCTGTCGATTGCACCTACGCCCATAAAATGACCAATGGCGCAATGCCGTAGCTGATCGCAACTTTATAGAACAATGCTAGAATACCCGGCGCTATAACCCATATCCACAGATAAACGCTTCTAATTGATTTATCATGGATATCGGCGCAGAATCATGCGCTGTTTTAATCGCAGCAAGATCGGTGGAAACACCCAGCTGCGAAGCGATTACTGCAATTTGCTCTGGTGAGCCGAGATGAAAGCAAATTCTCTAATGCTGTCATAGCTAGGGCCCGCTTCGGGATATTTGACAATAATCCGCCGAAGACCAATTGGTAGCAACAGCAAAGGTTCAAATTTTGCGCGAGATAGCAAAGCCACAGCAACAGCAGGCTCACAGCGATCATTACTGCTTGCCCCCATTGCAGATGGAATATACCCATCCCTTTAATTAACGCAATAATACTCTCCATCAGACCATTTCCTTATGCTAAGGTCATCACGGTGTCACCTACCGCGACAGCATCACCAGCTTTGACGCAAATGCCACGCACGGTACCAGCCTGTGCGGCTTTCACTTCGGTTTCCATTTTCATGGCTTCGAGAATGAATAATACATCGCCAGCTGCTACAGTTTGACCTTCTGTTGCAACTAACTTTCCAAATATTACCCGCCATCGGCGCTTCGTTACTGGTGTACCACCGTTGCTGGATCACGGAGTCTGCTTGTGCGCAGCTTGCGGGCAGTAGTCGCGACATGAGAAATATCACCGCCTTCGCTTACTTTCACCACAAAAGCTTTACCTTCCAATTCCACGGTATAAACAGCAGAGCCAGAAGCAGATGGGTGCGAGCTTTGAAACAGGTTTATTTTCACCGCACTTTCATTGCCGGTTGGGGCTGGTTCAAAGGCGGCGGGGTTGTTGCGGTTTCTAAGAATTTCCACGCAATTTGCAGGGAAGAGCGCCACGATTAAAGACATCATCTACGGCGTTGTCTCGCCAATTTCACGCCTTTCGATTTAGCTTGTTCAGAAACTTCAGCTTCAATTTCCGCCATTTCAGGTGCAATGTGATCGGCTGGACGGTCAGTTACTGGCGCAGCACCTACTAATACGCGAGCTTGCAGCGCACTATCTACTGGTGCAGGCGTTTTACCGTATTCACCTTTTACAAATACCCGCAGTTTCTTTGGCGATAGTTTTGTAGCGTTCGCCTGTAAGTACGTTAATAACCGACTGTGTACCAACAATTTGAGAAGTTGGTGTCACAAGAGAATGTAGCCCAAGTCTTTGCGCACTGCGTGGGGATTTCTTCTAATACTAAATCTAATTTATCGGACGCATTTTGTTGTTTTTAACTGGTTTTTCCAAGTTGGTGAGCATACCAGCCCTGGCACTTGTGCCACTAAAATACAGCTATCTACACCGCGTAATTGGCCTTCAAATTTGGCATATTTTTACGCTACATTGCGGAAATAGGCAGCAATTTTTCCAAACGAGGAATATCCAAACCGGTGTCATACTCAGTGCCTTGCAAGGTGGCGACAAGGGATTCAGTTGCAGGGTGACCATAAGTTCCAGACATAGAAGAAATTGCCGTATCAATACCATCTACACCAGCTTCAACCGCTTTTAATAACGCCATTTCTGCCATACCAGTAGTAGAGTGGCAGTGTAAATACAATTCAACGTCGAAAACGTTTTTGATTTCGCGCACTAAGTCTGCCGCCGCCATTGGATTTAAAATACCGGACATGTCTTTGATGACCAAGCTATCGATACCGATTTCAAAGTAATTGTTCAGTTGTATCGAGCCAGGTTTGCATGGTATGAACTGGGCTGGTGGTATAACTTAAAGTCCCTTGAGCATGACCACCAAATTTACGTACTGCTTGCAACGCTGCTTTCATGTTGCGCGGGTCATTGAGCGCATCGAATACGCGGAAAACATCCATACCATTCGCTACACAACGTTCTACGAAAACGTTCTACTACATCATCAGCATAGTGGCGATAGCCTAATAGGTTTTTGGCCACGTAATAACATTTGTAATGGAGTTTTTGGACAAGCTTTTTCAATTCACGCAAAACGAACCCAGGATCTTCACCTAAAAAGCGAATACAGCTATCAAATGTTGCACCGCCCCAAGCTTCCAACGACCAATAGCCAATATCATCTAATTCATGAGCAATTGGTAACATATCATCAAGACGCAAGCGCGTTGCGAAAAGTGATTGGTGGGCATCACGAAGCACCAGTTCTGTCATTTTAATTTTTAGCCATGGTAAAATCCTTATTTTATTTGAACTGTTGGGTACGGCGATGGTGTGCGATAGCCGCTGCAATCACAGGACGTAACCGCTCAAAATCGTCAGTAGGTGCCGCAGAAAGTGCGGTTGAATTTTGGGAAGTTTTGGGTTCGGGTTGAGGGTTCTGGAAAGAATCGGTTGATAAGTTTGAACATCACTCCAATTGCCCAAATTAAAATGAGCAAAAAGACCAATACAAAACCCATCCCTGAAAACATCAGGTTAATTCCTTCGCCTATAAGTGCAGAGGGAGTCATCATTTTTCTTCCTTATTTGCTTTGAAAAATGGACAATTTTATTCTAATTGATCTGTTTGAAATAAAACTGTGATGAGGATCATAATTTGAAATATAGGCACACAATAAAAGGGAAAAGTGCGGTTTATTTTGAAGTATTTTTGGCGTGAGTTAAATATTATTAATGAGGTATTTCTAGGAAATATACGTTATACAAAGCGTGTAAATTAAAAGGACTAAGTCCTATAGTGATAGAACTTAGTCCTTGAATTACATGAATCTTGCCTTGTGGATAGAAAGGAAAATTATTCTACTTTTACAATCCAGCCTTCAGGTGCTTCAACATCACCAATTGGATGCCGGTTAGCTCATTGTAAAGTTTACGAGTAACAGGGCCCTACTTCAGTTTCTGAATAGAACACGTGGAATTTACCTTTGTGTTGAATACCGCCTACTGGCGTAATTACTGCAGCGAGTACCACAAGCTCCCGCTTCTGCAAATTGATCAAGTTGATCGATATACACATCACCTTCGATAGCTTCCATACCTAAACGTTCTTTTGCAATGTGAAGTAATGAGTATTTAGTTATACTTGGTAAAAATAGATTCAGATGCTGGTGTGATAAATTTATTATCTTTGGTGATACCAAAGAAGTTTGCCGCACCCACTTCTTCAATTTTAGTATGTGTTTTTGGATCGAGATAGATCGCATCAGCGAATTTACGTTCTGGCGTGCCTTCTTCTGCGGCTAATTCATGAGGAAGCAAACTTGCTGCATAGTTACCACCCACTTTTACACCACCCGGTTCCCATCGGAGCAGCACGGTCGTAATCCGTAGTAATAAAGTTAGATGGCGCTAAACCGCCTTTAAAGTATGCGCCAACAGGGCAGCAGAATACAGAGAAAATAAATTCAGGAGCAGTTTTCACACCGATATTCGCACCAGTACCAAAGAGGAATGGACGTAAATATAATGTCGCACCAGAACCATAAGGACCTAACCATTCTTGGTTTGCTTTCACTACTTCTTTACAAGCGCGGATAAATAATTCTGTTAGGCACTTGTGGCATTAATAAAGCGATCAGATGTGTGTTGCATGCGTTTTGCATTTTGATCTGGACGGAATAGATTGATTGAACCATCTTTACAACGATAGGCTTTTAAGCCTTCAAAGCATTATTGACCGTAGTGAATAGCTGTTGAACCTTCATGGATATGTAACATATTATCAGTGGTGAGTTTACCTTCATCCCATTTGCCATCTTTCCAATGTGCGATGAAACGGTAATCTGTTTTGATATAACTAAATCCAAGATTGTTCCAGTCTAAGTCTTTCATTTTGCTTCCTATAATTTTGTATAAATAATTATGAATGGAAAATGTCAGTTAATCTACACCATAACGGCTACTATGAAAACCTTTAAACACAAAAATATTGTGATTTTTCAAAAATTTTGTGTGGATTTTTCAAATTTGTGAACTCGGTCAGGGAAATAAAATTTTGCTTATGTTAGAATGCGGGAATAAAAAAACGCCGCTCGAAATGAGCAGCGCTTAACCAGAATGGTTTAATATATACAGGAAGTAAATGAGTAACTTAATTGTTACTCCAGTTCGGAGAACCGAACTATATGCAAACACAACATCATACTTAAGTCTGAAACTCATTAACTTGTAAGGAATTACCAATCATTAAGTATGGGTGTATTGTAGGTAGAAGGTGATGGAAGGACAAATGATGTTTTTTTATTTGACGCATAAAAAAAACTAATCCGAATTAAATCTTGATCATTATAAACTAAAATTTAGCCGTTGGGAAGAATTATGTATAAACGTTTGCCTCCCTTGAATTCATTGAAGTCTTTCGAGATCAGCTGCACGACATTTAAGCTTCACAAAAGCTGCGGATGAACTTTTTGTGACACAGGCTGCAGTGAGCCATCAAATAAAATTATTAGAAGATTTTTTTAGGTGTCGAGCTTTTTATACGTAAAAATCGTTCACTCGAATTGACGGAATTTGGGAAAGCCTACTTTTGTTGATATTAACAAAGTCTTGCGAAAATTAAATGAAGCGACTGAACGTTTATTAACACTTAAAGCAGAGCCACATTTGGCAATTAGTGTGCCACAAACCTTTGGTATTCAATGGCTTGTACCGCATTTGAGTGATTTTAATAAGCAACACCCTGAAATTGAAGTACGCTTGAAGGGCGTTGATCAAGATGAAGGTTTATTAAATAAAGAAATTGATATTGCCATTTATTATGGCAAAGGTGATTGGGAAAAATTTACAGGTCGATCGTTTTGAGGTGAAGAAAAATCTTAGTGATTTTTGGCAGCGCCTTCATTGCTTGAGAAAATTCCCAGTTCGTCGTCCAGATGATTTGAAAAGCACACGCTAATTCACACATACTCGAGATAACTGGCAAGCGATGGCAGATTATCTTAAATTAGATGATTTGAATATTCAGCAGGTCCATTATTTAGCCATACCTTTATGGCATTACAAGCAGCCGTTCATGGGTCAGGGTATCGTTAGCTAATCGTATTTTGGCTCAGCAAGAAATTGAAAATGGTCATCTGCAAATTGTGTTACCAACCGAATTACGGGATCCGAAAATCATTCTATGTGGTCAATCATTTGAGATCGTTTTAGATGATGAACAGATTCAAGCCTTTTAGAACATGGATTAAAAGATTCAATTAAAATTAGGAAAAATATGAATAAATTAGCCTTATATTGTCGAATTGGCTTTGAAAAAGAAGTCGCTGCAGAAATTACCGACCGAGCTTCTGAGCGTGGTGTATTTGGTTTTGCTCGCGTGGTAGAAAACAGCGGCTATGTTATTTTTGAATGCTATCAACCAGGTGATGCAGATCGTTTAGCGCGAGAAATCCCTTTTAATCGTTTGATTTTTTGCACGTCAAATGATCGTTGTGTCAGATCTCTTAGAGAATCTCGATCCTCGAGATCGTATCTCACCAATCCTTGCTCAATATAAACGCATTGCAGAAGACATTAATCTTAAGCAAGCGGTAGAATTATTTGTTGAAACATCTGATACCAATGAAGCCAAAGAGCTTTCGACATTTTGCCGAAAATTTACCGTGCCATTGCGCCAAGCGTTGAAAAACAAGGTTGGTTACAAGGTAAGCCGAATGCAAAAGCGCGGTCAGATTTTTACATTGTTTTTTTCACTCAGCCGAATTGCTGCTATGTAGGGTATTCCTATCTTGGCAATAACTCTACCCATTTTATGGGGATACCACGTTTGAAATTCCCAGCGGATGCGCCAAGCCGTTCAACTTTAAAATTGGAAGAAGCGATTTTAACCTTTATTCCTCGAAATGAAGAAAGTAAACGCTTAAATGAAAATATGGTTGGCGTCGATCTCGGTGCTTGTCCAGGGGCTGGACTTATCAATTAGTGAAACGTGGTTTATTTGTGTATGCAGTTGATCACGGCAAAATGGCAGCTAGTTTGCATGATACTGGTAGAATAGAACACTGCCCAGAAGATGGATTTAAATTCCAACCACCAAAACGTAAGCATATCGATTGGCTTGTGTGTGACATGGTGGAGCAACCAAGTCGGATTGCGAATTTAATTGGAAAATGGTTAATTAACGGCTGGTGCCGAGAAACTATTTTTCAACTTGAAATTGCCAATGAAAAAAACGTTATCAAGAAGTGATGTTGTGCCTAGAAAATCTAGCAGTGATGTTGGCAGAAAAAAAGAACTGGAATTTGATATTCAGGCTAAGCATTTGTATCACGATCGTGAAGAGATTACGGTGCATATTGCCTTAAAATAGAAGAGACAGTCCTAGGTATTTAGGACAGTCTCCGTTTAATATTGAGTTTAATGCTATCTATAATATTTATAACTTTTTAGTAAGCTCATTATTTCCTTAGATCTTTTTATCATGATGTTCTTCTGTTTGCATAATGGTACGCATCATATCCGAATTCATTTTTTTATGTTTGGCTTGGCGCCATTCTCTAAAAGAACTTCAATAATATCAAGATTTCCATAAAAACAGGCATTTTTGAATCGGAGTAAAGTTCAGCTCACCTTGTTGATTCACGTTTGCGCCATTTTCTATTAATAAGATAACATCTTTTTATTTTGAGAGTTAACTGCTAAGTTTAATAATGTTTCCCCATGCATCCTAAATCATGTACGGAAGTAATAGGCGAGTAACTGAAAAAGTTGGGTGATCTTGATATTTTTAAAAAGTTTTTGTTAAATCGTCATTCATAATTGTTCTCTAAAATTATCTAATCAGGTCAAAGTAGGATAAATCCCTGCTTTACCCATCGTTTTAATGTAAATGCTATTCGTAATTTTTGATAGTTTGTTGAGGTCACAACTAATTAATGATTATTCAAATTTTTCTAGCATCATTTTTCTTAATTTTGTAAGATTTTTTCGATGAATTATTTTTAAGTGCTAGATAAATTTCATTGTCAACTCTATTTTTGAGTTAATAGCATGTTTTTCAATATAAGGTATAACTTTCACAGAGTTAATTGAAATCAAGAATGCAATTATCTCATTATATATGTAAGAATTTATATTGGTTTGATTTAGTCTGTTAATTAATAATAGCTCAATTGATTTTTGATTTATATTGTTTTTCTCTTAATGAATATAAAAATCCATGAAATAATTTGTGATTTTTGCTATTTAAGTTTTTTATTAGGTGTTTTTATATAGTTTCTGTGGGGAAGTATGCAGAACTAAATGCAACAGCTAAAATGATAGAATATCTGTTTATATCCCAAATTCAGTTAATATCCTTTTTCTATTTCGTAAAACGCTTTTTCTCCTAAATTATAATGTCGAAAATAGATGCCCCAAGGAAAATATTGCTGATGACTTTACACTTATACTTTTATCATGACAAATAGAATAAACTAATATAGATAAAAATCTCATTTAGTTCAACATCATTAAGCTGTACCTGTATTTGCTCAAGATAAAAACTGCAATTTCTCTGTGTCGGCTATATCGACTGGCTAAAAGAATATCCTTTAATTATATCTCTAATTTCATTATACTGAAAAAAATTGTAGTTTTCGGGCGGTTTCATATTGAAAACCGAATTAGAATTTAGTACTTTGTTCAATAACTCTGTCTTTGATAAATTTTTACATGCTAAAAAAGCATCAAAATTTGAAAAATTTTCGCTTACCATGTCATTTTCCTAGTACATTTATCTTTATCATTGCTTAGAGTAACAGTCTTAAATAGAAAAGCAAAAGAACGGTCAAAAAATATGGATTTTTGACCGCTCTTTATTTAAAGCAATTATTTATTGGCTAAAAATCACTGCGCGAGTTGGGGCTTGATAGCCTTCGATGGTTTTACTGTGATCATTTTGGATCTCAAGAAATCAATCAAACTTTCATTTTCTAACCAATCCGTTTTACGCTGTTCTTCTAATGTTGTGGTGGCGACATCCACACAACGCACATTAGTAAAGCCGACTTTTTCCAACCAATTAATGAGTGCTGCAACAGAAGGAATAAAATACACGTTCTTCATTTTTGCATAGCGATCTGATGGCACTAATACCGTATTGACATCGCCATCAACTACTAAGGTTTCTAAAGACGAGCTCACCACCTTTTACTAATTGATTTTTTTAGCTGTGTGAGGTGATCGAGTGGTGATTTACGGTGATAAAAGCACACCCATTGAGAATACCGTATCAAATGCGGCAAGTGGTTGCATTTCTTCAATACCTAACGGATTAAGTTTAGCTCGACGATCGTTATTTAGTAATTTTCGAACCGCTTCAAATTGACAAAGGAAAAAGTTCAGTTGGATCAATACCGACGACCATTTTTTGCACCTTCACCAACCATTCGCCACATATGGTAGCCGCTACCGCAGCCCACATCTAAAATGGTACGATCTTTTAATGGTGCAAGATGAGGCAAAACACGATCCCATTTGAAATCAGAACGCCATTCGCAATCCACGTGAATATCAAATAAATGATAAGGTCCTTTTCGCCACGGCATCAATTGCTTTCAAATGATGGATAATGCGTTGTTTTTTCGCCTTCCGAAAGTGGGGAAGTGCGGTCAGATTTCACGGCATTTTTTAAATCAATAGTATCTGCCTGCAAATCAGGGAGAAAATCCACGATTTTTGACCATTTGGCATAATCACCATGGGTTTGTTTTTCCCATTCTTTTAACTGCAAAGGTAACGTTTCTAGCCAAGCAGATAAATTTGGTGGTGGCAATTTGTTGATAAAAAGGACGAAAAATCAATCATTATTTTTGCTTCCTTATAGGCTTTTTCGGCTTTCTCAAAGGTTTCTTTAACTTCATTTTCTGGTTCGGCAGAAAGGAGAGAAACCATAATAATTGCAAGGCTAGCAAGCGTAAAACCTGGGATCATTTCATAGACATTAAACCATTCACTGGTTTCAGGAATCACCGATTTCCAAGCAAAGACAACCACTGCGCCGACAACCATTCCAGCCATCGCTGCTGATGAAGTCATACGTTTCCAGAATAAGGAGAAAAGCACGACAGGACCAAATGCAGAACCAAAGCCCTGCCCAGGCAAATTCAACGAGTTTTTAATACTTTTGCTGTTTTTCATCCTGTGCAATCCAAATGGCGATAGCCCGCGATAACTAAAACCATTGCACGACCTAGCCAAACTAATTCTTTTTCAGAAGCTTTTGGACGAATAAACCCTTTATAAAAATCTTCAGTAATAGAACTTGAAGAAATTAATAATTGTGCGGAAAGTGTACTCATGACTGCCGCTAAAATTGCAGAGAGTAGAATACCGGCAATCCATGGATTAAAGAGCAATTTAGCCAATTCAATAAAGACTTGTTCTGGTTCATTATTTACCATGCTTGCTACTCCTGGGATTTGCAAAGAAATAAGGAATCCCGAAGAAACCGATACTAATCGCACCGGCGAGGCAAATCACCATCCATGTCATACTGATGCGGCGTGCTTTAATGAGAGATTTCACCGAGTAAGCCGCCATAAAACGCGCAAGGATATGCGGTTGACCAAAATAACCTAATCCCCAAGCCGCTAAACTTAATAAACCTAATGGCGTGGTAGAACGTAAATAAATCGGTGAAAGTCTTTACTTGCTGAGATTTCAGCTTGATGGAGCACTTCAGTAAAATTGTGATGTATCACCCAAACTTAAACAGATGAAGAGCGGCGTTAAAATCAGTGCAAAAATCATCAATGTAGCTTGAATGGTATCAGTCCAACTCACGGCTAAAAATCCACCGATAAAAGTATAAATAATCGTTGCTAATGCACCGTACCAAATTGCCGTGGAGTATTCGACTGAGAAATAGGATTTTGGAATAATTTCGCCCCCGCAACCACGCCTGAAGCACAATAAATGGTGAAAGAAGACTAAGATGATTGTTGCAGATACAATTTTTAAGAGATTGTGTGATGTGCCAAAACGATGGTGAAAATATTCCGGTAATGTGAGTGCATTGTTGTTAAATTCGGTATAGATCCGTAAACGACCCGCCACGAGCAACCAGTTAAAATAAGCGCCGAGGATTAAAACCAATCGCGATCCAGCCTTCTACCAGGCCAGACACATACACCGCACCCGGCAAGCCCATTAATAACCAGCCGGACATATCAGATGCACCAGCAGACATGGCAGTCACAAAACTCCCGAGTTTACGACCACCTAAAATGTAATCGGATAAGTTGTTTGTATAATAATAGGCAAGAACACCGATTAAAATCATGCCGAAAAATATAAATACTAAAAAGTAATAAGTGTTGGGTCTAAACCAAACATTAAATACCCCAAAAATAAGTCGTGAAAATTTGAGAAAGGTCACATTTTACCTTATTTGGGGACTATTATTCTATTTTTCCTTTTTCGATAGACTATATATCATTAAAACTAAGGTCGAAAAATGGATTCTGTTGAATTATTAATGAATGTTACGCCCAATGAAACCCGCGTTGCGCTGGTGGAAACAGGGCGTTTTAAAAAGAAGTTCATATTGAACGTCAGGCCAAACGTGGCATTGTGGGGAATATTTATAAAGGACGAGTAACCCGTGTTTTACCAGGGATGCAGTCCGCTTTTGTAGATATCGGTTTAGAAAAAGCAGCATTTTTGCATGCTTCCGATATTGTTTCACATACCGAATGCGTGGATGTGAACGAACAAAAGCAATTTCGAGCAAAAAGCATTTCTGAACTCGTACGCGAAGGGCAGGATATCGTAGTACAAGTGGTTAAAGATCCCTTGGGCACAAAAGGCGCAAGATTAACCACGGATATTACCTTGCCTTCTCGTTATCTCGTCTTTATGCCGGAAAATAGCCATGTTGGTGTCTCACAACGTATTGAAAGCGAAGAAGAGCGCGCCAGATTAAAAGCATTGGTTGAGCCTTTTTGTGATGAGTTAGGCGGCTTTATTATCCGTACCGCCACCGAAGGCGCAACAGAAGAAGAGTTGCGTCAAGATGCGGAATTTTTAAAACGTTTATGGCGTAAGGTACTTGAGCGTAAAGGAAAATATCCAACCCGTTCTAAAATTTATGGTGAACCCGCATTACCACAGCGTATTTTGCGTGATTTTTATCGGTGCTAATTTGGAGAAAATTCATATCGATTCCAAACTTTGTTTTAACGAAGTCAAAGAATTTACCGATGAATTTATGCCTGAGTTAAGTGAAAAATTAATGCTTTATACGGGCAGTCAGCCGATTTTTTTGATATTTATGGCGTAGAACGTGGTATTCAAAATGCACTTGAGAAAACGCGTGAATTTAAAAATCAGGGCGGCTATCTCATTATTGAGCAGACCGAAGCCATGACGACCATTGATATCAATACAGGGGGCATTCGTCGGACATCGAAATTTAGATGAAACGATTTTTAACACCAATATTGAGGCCACTAAAGCCATTGCTCAGCAGCTACAACTGCGTAATTTAGGCGGAATTATCATTATTGATTTTATTGATATGCAAACCGATGAGCATCGCAATCGCGTGATTGAATCCTTGGAAGAGGCGCTATCAAAAGATCGCGTAAAAACCAATGTAAATGGTTTTACTCAACTTGGCTTAGTGGAAATGACGCGTAAACGTACTCGCGAAAGTTTAGAACACGTTTTTGTGATGAATGCCCAACTTGCCAAGGTCGTGGACGCGTGAAAACCGTCGAAACGGTATGCTATGAAATTATGCGTGAGATCATTCGCGTTAACCACTTATTCTCGAGTGAACAATTTGTGGTTTATGCCTCTCCAGCTGTGGCAGATTACTTAATCAAAGAAGAATCGCACGGTTTATTGCCAGAGATTGAAATGTTCATCAGCAAACAAGTTCAAGTTAAAAACAGAGCAGTACTACAACCAAGAACAATTTGATGTGGTAGTGATGTAAAAAGATAAAAAGTGCGGTTAAATTCGACCGCACTTTTTGCCTTTTGATGGCATAAATTTCCTGATGAGCGTTAATTTTTAGGGAGATAAAAAGGTATAGGGTTTCAATGAATAATGAAATTATAAGATTAAGAATTGTTACACAGAATGCTTTACTTGGAAAAATAACAAAAGAAGTTCGAGGCGTTTATGTGAAAATAGATAAAAATTGTATCAGTATTTGTGTTGTGATTGACGGTCCAATCTCCGATTATTGGAATGAGGAGATATATAGAAATTGGTACAAGTATTATTTCTAACTTCAATGAAAAATTATAATATTGATGAAAATTTAATAAGAGTCGATTACCCTATATCATTATCTTTTGATGATTATCTGTGTGTATATAAACGATATGAAGATGAGGGTAACTTATATACATAGGATGCAGTTTAAAAAACGTCTAACTTTAAATTCAAGAATAAAAGTGCGGTCAAATTCGACCGCACTTTTTACTTTCACTACTTCAATCTTTCCAACTGTTGAATAATGGCTTCATCAGATTGTGATTGGATTTTTTTCGCATCCTCATAAAGAGTAAAGCTGCGGCAATGGTTAATGCAATGATAAAGGCCACCCAGAAACCTTTTGCACCGATGCTTGGAACAATCCAATCTGTACGGGAAAGAACATAACCAACGGGAATACCCACGCCCCAATAGGCAAGTAACGTGATATAAAGAATGATTTTAGTATCTTTATAGCCACGTAAAATACCGCTCACGACGACTTGCACCGAATCTGAAAATTGATAAATCGCCGCCATTGCCAATAAACTGCCTGAAAGAGCAATAACGGTGGCATTATCGCCTACAATTAATGCGGCAATCTCTGCACTAAATACCCAAATCACCAACGCCAATACACTTGCCGCAATCAAGCCAAGAATAATAGCCGCGTGAGCCATGATTTTGGCTTTTTGTGGTGCATGGTTACCCAGTTCTTGCGCCACTAAAATGGTTGCAGCCATGGCAATAGACATTGGGAACATAAAGGCTACGGCACTGGTATTTAAGGCAATTTGGTGGCTGGCGACTACATCTGCACCTAATGGGGAAAGTAATAAACTACTTAAGGCAAATAGTGAGACTTCACTGCACAGCGCAATCGCGATCGGCAAGCCAAGTGCGGTCAATTTTTTCAGAGTTTTGATGTCTGGCTTTTCAATAATCTTTTCAAAGACTTTCAAACTACGTTCATTATAGTTTTTGGCAGAATAGGTAATCATCAAAATTGCCATCGCCCAGTTAACAATAGCCGTTGCCACACCACAACCGACACCACCCAATGCAGGTGCACCAAATTTGCCGTAAATAAACATATAATTCAACGGAATATTCAGCATTAACCCCATGAAGGTTATCACCATAGCAGGTTTTGTCTTGGCAATGCCATCATTCAAACAGCGGAAATTAATCAGCAATAAATAGGCAGGCAAGCCCCATACCATCGCACGCAAATAATTCATCGTCACATCTGCCATGTGGGCATCCATATTCATAAACTGTAATATGAAATCATTATGATAGATGATGAGCGCAAGGGGAATCATCACTAAAAATGAAATCCAAAGACCTTGTCTCACTTGGTGAGCAATGCGATGGCGCTGCCCTGAACCATTTAAATAGGAAATTGTTGGAGGCAAGGCGAGTAATAATCCTTGCCCGAAAAGTACCAAAGGTAGCCAAATAGAGGCACCAATACCAACACCGCCTACATCAGCCGAGCTGACACGCCCCGCCATAATCACATCCACGGTACCCATGCCAGTTTGAGCTAACTGGGCAAGCCCGATAGGTGTCGCAATTCGGATAAGTTTTTGAATATCAATACGGTATTGAGAAAAAAGACGAGAATTCATAAATTTGCTATAATATTGGAAAAATTTTTAATGAAGGAATAATAATGTTTACAGGTATTGTACAGGGCATCGCCCAAATTTATGCAATTAAAGACAGTGATAATTTTAGAACACAGATCGTAAAATTACCAGCTGAAATGCGAAAAGGCTTAGAAATCGGTGCATCCGTGGCGAATAACGGTGTGTGCTTAACAGTAACTGAAATTCATGACGATCTTGTGAGCTTTGACCTAATGCAGGAAACCTTGCGTATCACCAATCTCGGTAGCTTAAAAGCAGGAGATTTTGTGAATATCGAACGTGCAATGCAAATGGGCGCAGAGATTGGCGGGCATATTTTATCCGGCCACGTTTATTGTACCGCAAGCGTTTCACAGATTATCGAAAGCGAAAATAATCGTCAGGTTTGGTTTAAATTACCTACTAAAAAAGACGTGATGAAATATATTCTAACAAAAGGATTTATCGCGATTGATGGCATCAGTCTTACTATAGGTGAAGTGAAAAAAACGATGAATTTTGCGTGAATTTAATCCCTGAAACTTTACATAGAACTTTGATTGGCAAACGCCAAATTGGCGATTTAGTAAATATTGAAATCGATCCGCAAACGCAAGCGATTGTGGATACAGTGGAGAAATTATTTAAAAGCAAGAGGATATAGTTAATTAAGATCGCTATAAGGAGGAGATATGTTTAAAGATGAAATTGCTCTTATTCGCTTTTTAGGCAGAGAGTTTATTGCCATGTTTAATGTGTTTTTTCTATTTCCGCTTTTTAATTGTTTTTAGTGCTGATTGGCGTTATTAATGGTGTAATATGGAACGTACTTTTAGGTATTGCCTTTACTTGCCTCGTCTTTTCTTATCTTATTTAGGATATTAATCCGTTTTTTTATATAAAAAAATGGGGAGAGAGCATCGAAACAAATGCGAGAAGAGAATGAAGTTAAATACATTATTATTAAATAATAAATTTATACTGCATTGTAATAACTTCTTTTTTCATTTCGCAGTGCTATAATTTGTTGGGTGGTGATTGATTTAGTAACAATGTTGTAGCTCCCTTTTTCATTTCGCAGTGCTATAATAGCAAATGCACAATTAGGGAATGTCAATGGGTTGTAGCTCCCTTTTTCATTTCGCAGTGCTATAATTGACATTGAAGATGACCAAGTTGGTTTATTGTTGTAGCTCCCTTTTTCATTTCGCAGTGCTATAATTAGATGCCTCCGAGATTCGTCAGCATATCAGTTGTAGCTCCCTTTTTCATTTCGCAGTGCTATAATTCCAATCGTCATCTTCATCAATTGTATAAAGTTGTAGCTCCCTTTTTCATTTCACAGTGCTATAATTGATATTGTGGGCAGTACTATGTCTGGCTAGTTGTAGCTCCCTTTTTCATTTCGCAGTGCTATAATGCGCGGTGATTTTAAAATGGGGTGGACCAAGTTGTAGCTCCCTTTTTCATTTCGCAGTGCTATAATGGGCGATGCTGAGGATATGCGCAAGTATGCGTTGTAGCTCCCTTTTTCATTTCGCAGTGCTATAATGAATTTCTCCCGCCGCATAGTTAAAGGCTTGTTGTAGCTCCCTTTTTCATTTCGCAGTGCTATAATTATGAAACAAGCTAGCACGATTGAAATAGCGTTGTAGCTCCCTTTTTCATTTCGCAGTGCTATAATTCAAGATTTTTCGAAACAAAATCTACACTCGTTGTAGCTCCCTTTTTCATTTCGCAGTGCTATAATAATCCTGACATTTTGTTATTTTATAGAATGGTTGTAGCTCCCTTTTTCATTTCGCAGTGCTATAATTAAATCATCGATGTGGACATGACGGATAACGTTGTAGCTCCCTTTTTCATTTCGCAGTGCTATAATGCGGATTACGAATTTGAATTTGTCTGCCCTGTTGTAGCTCCCTTTTTCATTTCGCAGTGCTATAATGGTTATTCTAGGCTTATCCATACGTCTTGCGTTGTAGCTCCCTTTTTCATTTCGCAGTGCTATAATAGATCATCCAGCATATTACCTTCTACATGAGTTGTAGCTCCCTTTTTCATTTCGCAGTGCTATAATTCACAAGTTCTGCATTTAGTATAAAATTTAGTTGTAGCTCCCTTTTTCATTTCGCAGTGCTATAATAGCGGGAAGTATTTGTCCGCTAACAAATCGGTTGTAGCTCCCTTTTTCATTTCGCAGTGCTATAATCCTTGAGTTTGTTGAGCCATTGAATCTAGAGTTGTAGCTCCCTTTTTCATTTCGCAGTGCTATAATGTTCTTTGTTTCGGTTTACGAACCTCTTGGGTTGTAGCTCCCTTTTTCATTTCGCAGTGCTATAATAAGACATAAGGATTTTACAAAATGTATATTGTTGTAGCTCCCTTTTTCATTTCGCAGTGCTATAATAAGAACGATTGATTGTGCGACCGTCTGTGGGTTGTAGCTCCCTTTTTCATTTCGCAGTGCTATAATGCCAGTGTTGTTTTTCGCGCTTAACTCACAAGTTGTAGCTCCCTTTTTCATTTCGCAGTGCTATAATCGAGTTGGCTACGCCAAACCCTGACAATCACGTTGTAGCTCCCTTTTTTTCATTTCGCAGTGCTATAATACGTTTTAATGCTTGGTTGATGTTCATAATGGTTGTAGCTCCCTTTTTCATTTCGCAGTGCTATAATTAGCCCCAACAATATATAAAGGTATCTTATGTTGTAGCTCCCTTTTTCATTTCGCAGTGCTATAATAGGGACAGCAAAAAGCCCCGTGCCGTAAGGTTTAGGGGCTTTTGTTTTGTTTAAAAAACGGCTAAAAAAGCAATAACTGATTTGAATTGACCTTTTTTTCTTGCGGTTTTTTTTCTCCCACTAAAATTTCCATACTCGCAAAATTGTTTTTTTCTGTAATAGATAAACATCGAATTGAGCCCTCTTCAGGTAAGTGTGCGACGAGTCTTTTATGATGTTTTTCTAACGCATCTCGCCCTTTAATAATTCGAGTGTAAATAGAAAGTTGCAACATTTGATAACCATCTTTAAGTAAAAATTGGCGGAATTGGTTTGCAGCCCGCATTTTCGCTTTAGTGGTAACCGGTAAATCGAATAGAACGATCATACGCATAAATACCTCCTCACTCATATTGATATTCCTGCAATGTATCGATCTCTGGTAACTGCAATAATGACGCATTTTTTTGAATAAGTGCAATTTGTAAAGAGGCAACAGTTTTATCAATAGCCGTTAATACACTCACTTTTTCTTGGTTAAATCGCAGTTGATGATGTAAGGTTTTGATTAATTGCTGTTTTTGATATAGGACTAAGGTTTGTGGTGAGTAATCCTTTTTCGAGCAAGTTCCATACCAGCAAATCAACAAGAGGACGAAATGGTTCAATAAAATCATCCGCTAAATTAAAGGCATTCAGTTCGCTATGATGAAATAAGCCTAATTGTGGTAGCCAACCATAAAGCACAAGACTTCTCGCCACTGCTGAACGAACAACGGTATAAGCATAGTTCAGATGTATATTAATGGTATTGTCTTCTTCTTTTCGTCTGAAATGAGAACCGAATAATCCAGAGAAATAAATGACCGCACTTTGTGCCTCAAGATTATCTTTATCGCCTGATTTCACTAAATTAGCGAGCTGGAGTAACCGTTCTGATTTTTCTTGATACTGACAGAGTGATAAGACTTTTGCTTGATTACGAATTTTTTGTTGCACAATACGTTGCCAAAGTTGTTTTTTCAGTGGCAAACTGGTTTCAAGTTGTAATTTAAGGGTTTTTAATTGTCGATAATATTGATTAAACGGGAGCCATTGACCACAAGGTAAAAATTGTTCATCACAACTCAATAAAGTAATCCCGTATAAACCGAATGCCGAGAGCAATGGAAGGGTAATTACCGTTTCTCGGCTTTCTACAACAACGATAGCAATATCCTCTAAAGGAACAGTAAATTCGTTTCCTTCTTGTTGAATCAGAATTTGTTTCTGATGCAAAGAGAGTTTTCCCCCTTTACTAATAAGAAGACTTCTCCATGTCATAATATTTCTTATAAAAATCCCCATACGTAATACGTATGAGGATTAAGTTGAGATTAGCGAACATCTAAGCGTTTATTTCGCTTACATAAGTTAATGTTTTTTCCAAGTTCATCAATGTGATATTTTTCAATAAATGATTGATTTTGAAAGCTGAATCTAAATGAATTCTTTTCTTTTTTACTAAATCCATCGGGAATTATTGCATTGTCTTGCAATTTTAATATCCATCTAGGTTCATCGTCAGGGCAGAATGAAATATGCAAATAAATACTCCGATTTGTTGTTTGGATTAGGTATTTTTAACTAAGTCATTTTTAAACAGGCTAAACTGAAATATGTAATTATCATCTAAAAATAAACCAGTAGATGTTTCTTTAGATAAAATCCCTTTTGCGACTTGCTAGCATAGATATTTACAGCATGATATTTTTCTCTTTTTAAATACATCAACTCTAACAATATCTCCATTGTCAGCAATTGTTTTACCATTGTTTAATTCAACATATTTATTTTGAGTTTTATACAGCCTGATAGATTTTACTTCTGTCCCACCTTTTTAAAGAATTTTTTTCTTTTGAATAGTCTCCGTATTTTTGAAAAATGTTCTTTTTAATGATTGATAAAGTTCAGGCTCTTTTTCTTTATTAACCATTCTTTCTAAATCTGTTAATTTTAAATTACTTAATCGTTCTTTTTATACTTTTTCCTTCACATAATTTTTTTGGAGAACGCAAAGTTTCCTCATGTGCTTTTACCTGTCATTTTGCGTGTTGGCATTCGAGATACAAACAGAGGTTGGACAAATTCATGATTGGCTTTGTGGACGATCCGGCAATTTATTTTTCTAGCTCCAGTTTTGGATTATCACTAAAAATACGGATTTCAACTTCTTGTTTGAAAAATTGCCATGGTGCAGGGAAGTGTAATGGAATACTTTCACCTGTTTCACGATCTATTCGCTCACCTGTAAATACGTTGCCTTCCTCAAAGCGAACAAAACGTGTGATCTTTTGCTGCATGGCGACTGTTGAGCAAGCAACTACAACGGCATCTAACGCGTGATGGCGATCATTGTCTTCACGTGATTTTGCTAATCCCCAACGGCCACGAAGTAAAGCAGTAATTTGCCCGTTGGAAGCAAATACTTGCGTTTCCTTCACCTGTTAAGTGCATATTATCTGCAATAAAGTTACATAAGAAACGAGCAACGTAGCGCGTATCATTTAAGTTACGTTCAATAAAGCCCTTTTCATCAAGTTTTTGGCTTAGGGTGCGTTGTTTTTTTGCATAAGGGAATGCACTGGTTTCAACTAATGCTTTAAACGCTCTCCAGCGTTCACTATTATGTTTACCATCAAGCCATTCAAAAGGGGTTAAATTGCCTTTGTTTTGATTTTCATTAGCAAGTACCAATACTTTATTATTGAAACTATCATCCCAAGTGCGGGAGAACGGCAAGGCATGATCGACTTCTACATAGCCTTTTTCTAATAAACGGTGTAATTCGATAGGTTTGCCGGAATATAAACATTTTGCATTTTGTTGTTTATAAAGTCGCATTTTTAAAATGTCTTTTGGCTTTAGGTTCACCTGCAAAATGAGGGAAGTATTCTTTAAATTCCTTGATTGCATTTTCACGCTGTTTGCGATTCTCTTCCTGACGTTTTTTTAGTTCATGGCGATCTTTGTAAGATTTGCCAACTTCTCGTCCTGTTTCAATATGAATACGAGCAGGTGAACCATATAATCTCACTACGCCATTAATCACTTTACGAGCCTGCGTGAGTGTTCGTAAAACCACAGGATTACGGATTTCATCAGCTGGAATCTGTGGTAAGAAGTGATGGGTTTCTTCTGTTTTTTTACCATAATGATCGCCATAAATTTCACGACAAGCCTCGTCATAGCGTAGTCCTTGTTGCATTAATGGCAGAAGTTTATATAAAGCTTTAAGGGATAATTGGATAAATTTATCAAAACTAAGATTTTCCAATAAGGCATTTAATACAGGCTGAGAGAGTTTTCCTGCTAAGTAAGCGCTGATATCTTCATCAGTTTTATATAATGAAAATGCAGTACCAATTTCATCTAACAATGTTGGATTTGCCTTTAATTCCGCCCATTCAGCTTTTTAGCTTATTACTCTTTTAATACATTATAAATTTTATGATAGGCTTTCATTTCCATCAGTGTTGTTTTAGTTTCAATGGCTTTTTTATCTTCACCGGAATAACGAACGCCTTTAAAGATTGCATCATCAGATAAATTTAATATTGAACGTACTTGTGCATAAGTTAATTTAGCTTTTTTTCATAAGGTTGGTTGATTAACATTAAACGTTCATTATCATTTAAAGCACGCTCTAAGCCATTTTCTTGAATACGTAAATTATTTAATTTCGTTATCCAAACAAAACGTTCTGCAGTGTAGGTATTTTTAGCCGCCTTATATTCATCTTCAAAAGTACATTTACCGAGCATTTTTAAAATGGCTTCACCAGATAAAGCAGGCTTTTGCCATATGAAAAGTGCGGTCAAATTTTCTAATAATTTTTCTGAAGCGAATGGATTACCAAAGTGTCGTTGACGAGAGAGAGAAGTTCCATTTCGGCGAGTAAGTCTAGTCGGCTAAACGTGTGAGTATATGCGCCTTGCTGGTTACGGATATGGCCTTCTTCGACCTCAAATTTTTTTACAGCAAGTTCTGCAGGCGTGCGATATGTAGCTTGTTGCAATAATTCATGGTTACTGGCTACACCGCTTAATAACGCACCTAGCTCTTTATTTTCGCTTTTACTTTTATTTTTACGCTGAGATAAATAACCACGGTGCTTAATTAAATGTAATAACACTGCAGCCCATTCTTGGCGTTCTAGTTTACGATCTAGACTTTCGACACGTAGCTGCCAAACTTGGTGAGGAAGACGTTCATCAGTGGATAATAGGATATTTTCTGATTTTAGAAGTCGTTTTGCTTTTTTTCAGGCGAGCAACGCGACGTTGAGTTAATCGACGAGCGGAGCGGGCTAAACGGCGAGAAAGCGCGAGACTTTCACCTGTTTTGGGCACTTCTGCTCGTTCGAATGTGCGTACACCAACATCAATTAAACGCAGAGGATTCTCTTTTTCGTCAATTTCAACTACAGCCCAGCCAACAGAGGCGATACCAAGGTCGAGACCAAGGATATAATGTAAGTTTTTATTTTCCCATAAGGTTGGTTCCTTTTTATTAGTTTTTGTTTAAATTTTAACAGATTTTTGTATAAAAAAATATATTGACGATAAAAATAAATAGATAGAATTCACCTCGTTGTAATGGCACTGCGAAATGAAAAACGTTGTTACAATAAGAGAAAAGATTTCTCGTAAAGCTCTGTCCCTTGAAATGTAAGTTTCAAGGGACATCTTCTACTTATTTAGAAAATAAAGATGTGAGAGTAGGTTAACAAAAACAAAAAAACGCTTAATAGAATTATTAAGCGTTTTTATTGACGAAAAATTTATAAAATTTTTAACCGCACTTTATAGGAAATTATTTAGCCTGTTTCTTCGCTTTTTTTCCATTTCCAAAAATAGGTACAGAGCTAAAACACCGATTAGGGATATAAATAACAAGTTGGCCTTTTTTTAATTTGCTCGTGTAACCAATCTAAATTTTTCGCACCAAAATTCGCCAAAAGGTAAACCCAAATTGGTACAGAAATAATCGCAGCGCAGAAATCAATTAATACAAAGCGGGTGTAACTGACGCGGCGGGTAATACCAGAAACCATATAAATTGGTGCACGTAAACCAGGTAAGAAACGAGCCACAAATAATACGCGGTTGCCGTATTGGTCAAATTTTTCACGTACCATTTTAAGACGTTCTAAGGTGACTAGTTTACGCATTGGACGGAAACGTAAGATACGCGTGCCGTAAATACGACCAAGCCAGTACATGGTTGAGTCACCGGCAAGTACGCCAATCATACTCACGACTAACATTAAGTGGGAATTGACGCTTTCAGGATAGAGGCCAGCAATCACACCGCCGGAGACGAGCGTGATATCTTCTGGAATGGGTACACCAAAGCCACAAATAATCAGAACAAAATAGCACCGCCCAATAACCGTAATCGGTAAAAAGCTGATAAGAAATTCCATTTGAAACCCACTTACAATCAGTTAGTTAAAATTAATTAAAAATTGAGGATTATTTTAATCGGTTTGCCTTGAAAAGCCTAGAAAAAATTTGCGGTGTAAATTTGCATTGTGGGGCTGAATATTTTATAATCCGTCGCTCTCAAAGTTTGTCTTTGAGCTAATTTAGGAAAAATTGCTGGGTCGCCTGCAATTTTTTATTTTAAACTTTAATCAAGAGAACATGAAAATGGCATTTAAATTTAACGCTGAAGTTCGTCAAGCGCAAGGTAAGGGTGCGAGCCGCCGCCTGCGTCACAACGGTCAAATCCCTGCAATCATTTATGGTGGCAGCGAAGCACCCTGTTTCAATCATCTTAAATCACGATGAATTAAACAACGCACAAGCTCACGATTCTTTCTATAGCGATGTAATCACTTTGGTGGTTGAAGGTAAAGAAGTTGCAGTGAAAGTTCAAGCAATGCAACGTCACCCATTCAAACCAAAATTGGTTCACATTGACTTCAAACGTGCTTAATTTTTAGCTTGTGATAAGAACACCAATAATGATGAGTTATTGGTGTTTTTTCTTTTCGGGCAAAGTGCGGTCAAATTCGAAATCGTTTTTAGGAGTATTTTCCAATGAAGATAGCCTTAGGCATTGAATATAACGGAAAACAATATTGTGGCTGGCAGCGACAAGAGAAAGTGCGCAGTGTACAAGAAGAATTAGAAAAAGCGTTATCTTTTGTTGCAAATGAAAAAATTGAAGTATTTTGTGCGGGCAGAACAGACTCCGGGGTACATGGCACAGGACAAGTGGTGCATTTTGAAACTACCGCTGTTCGCCCTGAAAAAGCATGGGCATTTGGGACCAATGCGAATTTGCCTGATGATATTTCGGTGAGTTGGGTAAAAGTGGTGGATGATGAATTTCACGCTCGTTTTTCGGCAACCGCGCGTCGTTATCGTTATATCTTGTATTGCAATAAATTACGTTCAGCCATTTTGCCGGAAGGGATTACTCATTGCCATTTAGATTTAGACGAAAAGAAAATGCACCAAGCGGGGCAGTTCTTATTGGGGGAAAATGATTTTTCCTCTTTCCGCGCGGCACAATGTCAATCTAATACGCCTTGGCGGAATGTGCATCATTTAAATGTGGTACGAAAAGGGCAGTTCGTTATTGTGGATATTCAAGCTAATGCTTTTGTGCATCATATGGTGCGTAACATTGTTGGAAGCTTGATTGAAGTTGGCACAGGTAATCAACCCGTTGAGTGGATGAAATGGTTGTTAGAGCAAAAAGATCGTAAATTAGCCGCGCCAACAGCGAAACCTGAAGGCCTGTATTTAGTCAATGTGATTTATCCTGAAAAATTTGCGATTCCACAGAAAAATTTAGGGGCCATTGTTTTTAGAAGATAATCTCATCTGACTAGCAAATTTCGCTAAATTATGATTAAATACGCAAACTTTTCTAGTTAATAAAAAAGGTAAAAAATGAGCTGGATTGATAGAATTTTTAGCAAAGGAACCTCTTCCTCTGCATCACGTAAAGCTAACGTACCAGAAGGGGTTTGGACAAAATGTACCTCTTGTGAACAAGTGCTTTACGGTGAAGAAGTAAAACGTAATTTATATGTTTGTCCAAAATGCGGTCATCATATGCGTATTGATGCTCGTGAGCGCCTTTTAGCCTTGTTAGATGAAGGTTCAAGCCAAGAATTATCAGCTGATTTAGAGCCAAAAGATATTCTTAAATTTAAAGATTTAAAAATATAAAGATCGTATTACTGCTGCACAAAAAGAAACCGGTGAAAAAGATGCATTAATCACAATGACCGGTACACTTTACAATATGCCGATTGTTGTTGCGGCTTCAAACTTTAGCTTCATGGGCGGTTCAATGGGCTCGGTAGTAGGGGCAAAATTTGTAAAAGCGGCAGAAAAAGCAATGGAATTAAATTGTCCGTTTGTGTGTTTCTCTGCAAGTGGCGGTGCACGTATGCAAGAAGCGCTTTTCTCCTTAATGCAAATGGCGAAAACCAGTGCGGTGTTAGCAAAAATGCGTGAAAAAGGTGTGCCGTTTATTTCGGTATTAACCGACCCAACACTAGGTGGGGTATCTGCAAGTTTTGCGATGCTAGGTGATGTGAACATCGCTGAGCCAAAAGCGTTAATTGGTTTCGCAGGCCCACGCGTTATCGAACAAACTGTACGTGAGAAATTACCAGAAGGCTTCCAACGTAGTGAATTCTTACTTGAGAAAGGGGCGATTGATATGATCGTGAAACGTTCAGAAATGCGTTCAACCCTTGGAAACCTTTTAAGCAAACTCACCAATCAACCTTCACCTTTTGTTGAAGTAGAAGTTGTTGAAAATGCCTAATACAATGAATTTAAAAGCCACTTCGCCACTCGCTGAGTGGCTTTCTTATTTGGAAAACAGTCACTTCAAAGCGATTGATTTAGGGCTAGAGCGTATTAAGTCAGTAGCAGAAGAATTGGACCTTTTGAATCCCGCACCTTATGTGATCACGGTAGGGGGAACAAATGGTAAAGGCACGACTTGCCGTTTGTTAGAAACCATTTTATTAAATCAAGGTTTGCGTGTTGGCGTGTATTCTTCACCGCATTTATTGCGTTATAACGAGCGGGTTCGTATTCAAAATCAAGACTTGCCGGATGAAATGCATACCGCTTCTTTTGATTTCATCGAAAAGCATAAAACGAAATCTCTCACTTATTTTGAATTTAGCACGTTGTCGGCTTTGCATTTATTTAAACAAGCGAAACTTGATGTCGTGATTTTAGAAGTGGGGCTTGGTGGGCGTTTGGATGCAACCAATATTGTGGATAATGATCTGGCGGTTATCACCAGTATTGATATTGATCATACAGATTTTCTGGGTTCAACACGTGAAGAAATTAGCTTTGAAAAAGCAGGCATTTTCCGTGCAAATAAACCGGTTGTGATTGGCGAACCAAATGTCCCTCGACCTATGTTAGAACAAGCGGAGAAATTACATTGCCATGTTTCACGCCGAGATGTTAATTGGTCGTTTAAAGCCAATGAGCAAACTTGGATGTGGCAGAGCAACAAAGTGCGGTTAGAAAATCTACCGTTTTGCCAAATTCCATTAGCTAATGCAGCAACCGCTTTGGCGGCCGTTGAGCAATGGCCTTTTGATATTTCTGTAGACACCATTAAACGTTCATTAATTGAAGTAGAATTAGTAGGTCGTTTCCAACAATTGAAAGGTTATCTGCTAGAAAAATTGGCAGATCGCTTGAATGTACCTTATTCACAGTTGCCAAAAGTGATCATTGATGTGGGGCATAATCCTCATGCAGCAAAATATTTAGCTGAAAAATTGATCGCACTTAAAACACAAATTTCAGGGCGCATCATTGCGGTTTGCGGTATGTTAAAAGATAAAGATGCGGAGTCGGTGTTTTCCCAACTGACTTCCGTTATTGACCAATGGCATTGTGTAACATTAGGCGGTTACCGTGGTCAATCTGGCGATGACCTAAATGCAAAATTAACAACCGTTTGCCCATCAGCAAAAAGTGTTTCTGAAGATTCTGTAGCTGAAGGTGTGCAAAGTGCGGTTAAAAATGCCGATAAAAATGACATTGTGCTGGTATTTGGATCTTTCCACACAGTGGGAGAGTTTTTGGAATATTTAGCATAATGAAAAATAATAAAGGCTGGTTTTGACCAGCCTTTTTGTTTTTAAAGTATTTTGTGAAAGTAATCACTTAATTCTGAGTATTGGAATGTAAATCCGCAATCTAACAAATGTTTTGGATAGGCATTCTGACTGTCTAATAGAATGCAAGCGCGTTCACCGAGAAGAGAAGTGAGTAAGAATTGAGGCACTTGAGCAAAACAAGGACGATGTAATGCTTGACCTAATAATTGGTTGAATGTCTTGTTTTTAACAGGATGTGGCGCGGTAAAATTAAATGCCCCTTCATAATTGCTATGATCAAGTAAAAATCAATCCTTTTACCATATCCTCTAATGCGATCCAGCTCCAATATTGCTTGCCATTCCCTAATTTGCCACCTAATCCGAAGCGATAGAGCGGGAGCATTTTTGCAAAAGCACCACCTTTTGGAGAAAGCACTAATCCGGTTCTCACTAAACAGACTCTTGTGTTGGCTTGTTTTGCTGCATTTTCCCAATCAATACAAAGTTGTGCGGTAAATTGACTACTTGGATGAGTGTCTTCGGTGATCACGTATTCGCCACGGTCTCCATAAATTCCTGTTGCTGAACCTGAAATTAAGACAGGGAGATGCTCACTTTGGTTAATAAGTTGGACAATCTGCTGTGTTAAATTAATGCGGCTATGACGTAGTTTCTCTTTTTGTTGAACTGTCCATTTTTTATCGAAGATGGGTTCACCGGCAAGATTAATAACCGCATCAAAGGTATTTAAGTCTTTGAGTGTGTAAAGTGCGGTCGAAAAATTGCGGTGTTTTTTCAGAAAAAATAGCTTGGGCTTTTTCAATGGAGCGAGTCAGTACAGTAACGCTATCGCCACGTGAAAGTAGTGATTCAACTAATGCTTTTCCTACAAATCCCGTTCCACCGGTCACTAAGATATTCATTATAGGCTGCTTTCAAAAAGCGTTTGAATTTGCTCTAGAAGCGATTTGATTGTTGTCTCTTTTGTTGGTGTAACAAAAATGGTGTCATCTCCCGCAATCGTACCCTAAAATGCCTTCTGGTTTACCAATGGAATCCAATAAAGCGAGCAATCAACTGTGCCGCACCTGGAGAGGTTTTGATGACGATGACGAAATCATTGTGATCGATATCTAAAAACCAGATTTTTTTAATGGACTGCTGGTAGCGGGCACACTCAATTCGCTTGGTAAGCAATAGACCATTTCATTTTTGTGTTTCTCGCACTGAACCGCGCCAAATTTACTTAGCATGCGTGAAACTTTAGATTGGTTGATGGTTTGAAATCCTTGGTTTTTAAGGCATCAACAATTTCGCTTTTGAGACGCAAATCGTTCTTGATTAAAGTTCTTTAAAATGCTTTTGTTAATTGATCAGACATAGTTATTCTCATATAGGCGTATTTGCATAAGAATTGCATAAAAAAATTCATTTTTATGCAATTAAAATAAACTTATCGTTTGAAAAGTTTGAGCTAGATCGCATAATTGAATTTCTCTGTTTGTAATTTAATGACTAAGACTTTAAAAATTCTACCTAGTTAGGATTAATTAATACATGAGGAGTATTTTTATGAGAGTTGCAGTATTAGGCGCAGCAGGCGGTATTGGTCAAGCATTAGCCTTATTACTTAAATTACAATTACCCGCTGAAAGTGAATTGATCGCTTTACGATATTGCACCAGTGACACCTGGTGTGGCTAAAGATGTGAGTCATATCCCAACAGCGGTGAAAAGTAGAAGGTTTTGCAGGAGAAGATCCAACACCCTGCACTTAAAGGTGCCGATGTCGTTTTAATTTCTGCAGGGGTGGCACGTAAACCGGGTATGGATCGTTCAGATCTTTTCAATATCAATGCGGGTATCGTGCGTAACTTAATTGAACATATTGCAAAAACTTGTCCAAAAAGCTTGTGTAGGTATTATCACCAACCCTGTGAACACGACGGTTGCGATTGCTGCAGAAGTGTTGAAAAAGCGGGTGTTTATGACAAACGTAAATTATTCGGTGTCACCACTTTAGACGTGTTACGTTCTGAAACATTCGTATCTGAATTAAAAAGGCTTAAATGTTTCTCGTACAAAGCGTACCAGTTATTGGTGGACACTCAGGTGTAACTATTCTTCCATTACTTTCACAAGTTCAATATGCTGAGTGGAAAGAAGAGGAAATTGCACCATTAACAAAACGTATCCAAAATGCAGGTACTGAAGTGGTTGAAGCAAAAGCAGGTGGCGGTTCTGCGACACTTTCTATGGCTCAGCTGCAGCACGTTTTGCGCGTTCATTAGTGAAAGGCTTAAGTGGCGAAACTGTGGTTGAATGTACTTATGTGGAAGGTGACGGTAAATATGCACGTTTCTTCGCTCAACCAGTACGTTTAGGTAAAGAAGGTGTAGAAGAAATTTTACCAGTCGGTACCTTAAGCAAATTTGAACAAGACGCTTTGAAGCAATGTTACCAACATTGCGTGCAGATATTGAATTAGGCGAAAAAAATTTATTAACGGTTAATTTAATTCTATTTCTAGAGAAGAGGAGCTGTATGCTCCTCTTTTTTTATACGAAAACGATCAAACATAAAAAAGTGAAGAAAAAGCGTGATTTAGCTCACAAATTTGAACATTGCTATTTGCAATATAAAGGACTTTGCCGTATTCTTGAATCACTAAAAACAAGTGCTATTTTTAAATAGCCGACATCTATTTTGCTTTCCGAGTAGTGCCCCAGTGGGGCACTTTTTTTTGCTTATTTTTAGTCGCAGCATAAAAAAGTGCGGTCAAAAAACACTGGATTTTCTGACCGCACTTTTAAATAAATACTAAGCGAAAGAATTATTCAAACATTGCTGAAATAGATTCTTCATTGCTGATACGACGAATAGCTTCAGCAAGCATAGTTGAAAGAGTCAGCACGCGTACTTTACCAAGTGCTTTCATTTCAGGTGAAAGTGGAACAGTATCCGTTACCACGATTTCATCAATCGCATCGCTTGCTAAATGCTGCGCTGCTGCACCAGAGAATACGGCGTGGGTTGCGTAAGCAAATACGCGTTTTGCACCGCGTTCTTTTAATGCTTCAGCCGCTTTACATAATGTACCACCTGTATCAATCATATCATCCACAAGGATACAATCACGATCTGCAACATCCCCGATAATATGCATAACTTGTGATACGTTTGCACGTGGACGACGTTTATCGATAATCGCCATCTCTGTATCATTTAATAATTTCGCGACTGCACGAGCACGAACAACACCACCGATATCCGGAGAAACAACGATAGGATTGACAAGATCCGTTTTCTTCAAGATATCATCAAGTAAAACAGGTGAACCGAATACGTTATCAACTGGCACATCAAAAGAAACCTGGATTTGTTCTGCGTGTAAGTCACAGGTTAATAATCGGTCAATTCCGACAGTTGAGAGTAAATCAGCCACTACTTTTTGCGGTGATTGGTACACGAGCAGAACGCACGACGATCTTGACGAGCATAACCAAAATAAGGAACAACGGCAGTAATACGGCCGGCAGATGCACGACGTAAAGCATCAACCATTACAATCAATTCCATCAGGTTGTCATTCGTTGGTGCACAAGTAGATTGAATAATAAACACGTCTGCACCACGCACATTTTCATTAATTTGCACTTGGATTTCACCATCGCTAAAGCGTCCAACAGTGGCATCGCCTAATGAAATGTAAAGACGTTCAGAAATCTTTTTCGCTAGCTCAGGCGTAGCATTTCCAGCAAAGAGTTTAATGTCTGGCATTTTATATAACCTCAGGTTGAGTGTAGATAGATTGGTTGGTCGAGAGTTGTTTCAACATCGCATGTAATGGTGAAACGTTTAATCCTTTAGCAACAAAGCCGAAAAATTCCTTCGGTTTTTGTTGGAAAACAGCTTGTGCTGATTTTTCATCATCAAATTCAGCAAAAACACAAGCCCCGGTTCCGGTTAATCTGGCTGGTGCATATTGTACAACCATAGTGAGAGCTTTTTCAACTTCAGGATATTGAGTTCGCACGACTTTTTTCGCAATCGTTTGCAAAAGGGTTGATTCAAAAAAGTTCGGCAAGGGATCTTTTTTCTGTATTGCGAGGCAAATCTGGATCACTAAAGACCACTGCAGTAGAAATCGCCGTTTCAGGTTTTAGTACCACATAATATTTTTCTTGTGGTTCGCAGTATTGAATTTTTCTCTACACCTTCTGCAAAAAGCGGCAGCCGCCATGAACGAGATAGAGCACATCAGCTCCCGAGTTTTAGCCCAATCTCAGCAAGTTCATCAATAGATAAATTAGTTTGCCATAAATAGTTTAAAAGCAAGGAGAGTCGTCGCCGCATTGGATGAACCGCCACCAATACCACCGCCCATTGGCAGAATTTTTATCTAAATGAATTGTTGCACCGAGCGTACAGCCTGTCTTGGTAGTATCGCTGCACGATAGATTAAATTTTTGTTCTATGGGTAAAGCCAGGAATTTCTGGTGTGATGTGGATTTGTTTATCTTGGCGAATATCAATGGTGAGCCAATCTCCGAAATCAAGAAATTGGAAAAGCGTTTGTAATTCGTGGTAGCCGTTTGGCAGTTTACCGTTTATATAGAAATAAATTGAGTTTTGCGGGGCTTGGAAAGCGGTTAGGCTTTCCAAGAGAAGTTGAAAGTGCGGTTGAAAAGTGATGTGTTTTCATTAGAACGCCCATTCATCCACACGAATTTTTAGGGTTTGCGATGTACTTTTTGTTCTTTAACAGAATATTTTTCAGGCATCGAATTATCTGAATGATAACTTAAGTAATCGGCTGTCCACATCGATCCATCAAGCGGGTAGCTAAATTCGGATAAAAGATGATTCGTTCCAACTTGGTAATCTGCGTTATCCGCTGGCTGACCTTTTAACCAATAAGATAAATGCTCTAATGGACATCCATTCCGATGATTTGCGTAACAATAATTTGTGGCATTTTTATCAGATTGTTGGTTACCTTTATTATCTGAAATTGTCATCCCGTTTGGATGCATTTTCCATAGTTAGCGTTGTTTTTGCTGATCAGAGAATAAAGTTTTAACTTATAGGCTTTCAGATTTTTGATATTGCCACTCAAAGCGGGCTCGAAAACGCTCTTGTGGACTGATATAACCAATTTGTCCTTTGGTGCTATAAGATTGAATTTGTTTGATGAGGTGTTGTTGCCACGTAATATCGTTTTTATCGATATGTTGAACATCTGTTGGGCGCTCTGCATCAAGAGTACAAGCGGATAAGATCACACTTGCAAATACAGGTGCTAGAAGAGATTTTAATAATTTCATAACAAAATATTTACTAAAAAATTGCACATATTGTAAGGGTTAGTTTACTTTTTAGTAAAGATGGATTAAGCATTTAAGCGTGTTTTTCCCGCTTTCACCGCGGTAATTCTTCGACGCGTTAATTCATCTCGAATACCTTGTTTTTCAAAACCATCTGCAATGACTTGCTGTACATCAACAGCAAGGGCAGCTTGATAGAGCGCTTTGAGATAATCAATTTGCGGATATTCTTTATTTTCAAATCGCGTTCGCCCGCGAGTATCAGATAAACATACTAATAGAAATTCTTCGAAGCGCTGAGGTTTACGCCAAACATCAAACGTATTAAAGAGTTTCACCACTGTTTCAGGACGGAGCTCTAAGGCTTTATGCACATGCGTGTGATATTCACAAATTAATTCAGCTAATTCTTGAAGATAATTAGGGACTCTAAGGCGTTTGCATAATGAACGAGTCGGTTTAATCCCGGCTTTTCGTGACCATGATGACTTGGCCACATTTCTTTTGGGGTAAGGGCTTTTTCCAAGATCGCGACAAATCGCTGCAAAACGGACCGCACTTTTATTCAAATTGCTATTTTTCAGTGAGTTTAACGGCTTGTTGCAATACGAGCATAGTATGAATAAAGCTGTCAATTTCAGGGTGGTATTTGGCTGGGTTCGGTACACCGTCTAAGGCGGCGATCTCAGGAAAGAGCACTTGGGTGCACCGACTTGATGTAGCGTTTCAAAATAAATTTCAGGATGCGGTTCGTTTAATGCTTTTTCTGTTTCCATCCAAAACTCGCTCAGCCGTTAGGTGGGCGAGTTCACCTATTCAGAGAGTTCATCATTAATTTAAGGGTTTCTTCGGCAATAGAAAAACCTCAAATGATGAAAGCGAGCCGCAAAGCGTGCAACACGTAGTACACGGTGGATCTTCCAGCAAAAGCAGGTGAAATATGACGTAAAATACGTTGATGAATATCCTCTACACCATGATGAGGATCGTTGCAGCTTGCCATCTTTTGTCTTGGGCACTAGCATTGATAGTAAGATCTCGGCGAATTAAATCTTGTTCAAGCGTAACTCATCTGAAAAATCACAAATAAATCCGGTGTAACCTTTACCTGATTTTTCGTTCTGTACGAGCAAGTGCATATTCTTCATGGCTTTCAGGATTGAGAAAAACAGGGAAGTCTTTACCAACTTGTTGGTAACCTTTGAGACAACATTTCTGGTGTAGCGCCCACGACAACCCGAGTCACGATCTTTTACTGGCAAAACCCTAAAGTTGATCGCGTACAGCACCACCGACAAGATAAATTTCCATTTTGCTCTCCCGTCAAAATATAAAGAAAAGGTAGAGCAAATGCCACCTCAATGATGGTCATTACCAGCTATCACGGCGTTTACGTCTTGGTAAAATGTGAGGGTAGTACAAGGCCGATTAACAAAACCTACGCTCTAACACAGAACCGCCATAAATAAACCATTGAATCGCAATTCACGTTTATTGGCATCAAGCATACTTCTAAATCACTATTTTTATTTTTCGTCATTTCTAATTCACGTTTAAGTTGTGAATTTTGCTCAAACCAATTCACTGCTTTGTTGTTCAGCTTGTTTGCTACGGCGTTGAATTTCGTTTATGCGTTGTTGCCAATCTGAATCGACACGATTCAGCTTTAACGTTAATTCTTGTACCTGTGCTTTTAATTTTGGATTTTCTTCACGGCTACTTGGTGTAGAACTTAGTTCAGAGGTTAAAATCCACGCCTCGCGATTTTTATTATCACGAATCAGGGTGTATTTTCCTTGTTGTTCCAAGATGGTTACCGCTTCGCCAGATTGAATTGCACCCGCGATCTTAAATTGGTCACCAGCACCACGGCGTAAATAGGTGTTCAGATTTTCTGTCACATATTGCGTTTCAGCTGTACTGTCCCAATGGTTGAGCCCAGTAAAACACTAAGAAAATAAAAGTTTGCTCACTTTTTGACATAATACTTTCCTAGATTCATGAAGGAAGTGCGGTCAGAAAATACAATGAAAAATAACCGCACTTTTAATAATTATACTAATGGAAAATCGCGCGAAGAACGTAGAAAATTATAATTGCGAAGAATGCACCCGCTGGCAATGTCACAACCCATGAACTAATGATGTTGAGCGGATAACTGTTAAGTTAAGCGCTGCAATACCACGCGCGAAACCGATACCTAAGATTGCACCCTACTAAAGTTTTGTGTCGGAGATAGGTAGACCGGTACCAGATGCTACTACTACGGTCATCGCTGTTGCAAATTGCAGCAGCAAAACCACGACTTTCGTTAAATCTGTGATACCTGATCCAGCAGTTGCCATCACTTTTTGCCCCCATTGCGATAAGGCCAATAGCGATACCCTAATGCACCTAAAGGTAGAATCCACCAGCTAAATCTCCACCGCTAATGATTTTTCCCGCCATTTTGCACGATTGATACCACGGAAGAAAGCGGACCAATCGCATTAGTAACGTCATTAGAACCATGGGCGAACGCCCATAGCACAGCAGTAGAAGCATTAAGATACTAAAAATCTTTTTCTACTCGATCCGAATGAGCCTTTTTCTTGCTTTTGCGGTAAAGGTTTTACTACGGAAGTAGAAATGACAGAAAATCATACCAACAACACTGATGAGCAATGAAATAACGAGCGTTTCATTATTGGAAAGATTTAAACCAACGTGCGTTTAAACCTTTTGCCATGGTAACGATACAAAAGTACGGCGTAATCGCCATGTAGTAAGGGCCATATTTTGTGCGTTTTTCAGCGGTTCTTCTGTATCGAAAATGAGTTTCTGGATACTTGCAAAGATGGTATGGGCTAAAAGCCCAGCAATCACGGGGTAGTAAACCAACTTCCAACGATCCCACCGATGTGGACCAGTCAACAGAACTCGGGACCAATCGTAACTACAAAGCGAAACCAATTAAGGCACCGATGATTGTATGAGTACGAAAGCAGGCCAAATCCCATTTTGGTGGTGATAAAGCAACCAGCACCCGATGCAAAGAGGCAGAGCATCCACAATGCCAATGCATCAGGCATCTCGACAAATTGAGTGGGATCGATTACACCACTTTTTGATGGTTTCAGTTGCTATCTCCGCCGGCCAAATAAGCCCCGGCAGATTCAAAGATGAGAGCAATAATGATCGCTTGTTTGGCGGTAATCGTTCCGAACCAACTGAGGTGCCCATTGAGTTTGATACGTCGTTGGCACCAATACCAAAGTGCCATAAAAACCGAATGCCGCGGTAATTAAGACCAACCACGTGCCGTATGCATTAATAATTTCCATAGTGATTTCCTATGTTGTAGTTAATGTCGTCAAAAATTAGGAACGGGCCAGCATTGGTCAATGCGAGATCCAACACGTTGAAGCTTGATCGGCTATGCGCTACCCATTCGATGATTTTTATATAGAACATCCACATCAATAGGGTTATAACGGCTTTCCAATCTGTGTATAGCATTTTGCGTAATTTAATTTGCATTTGATCCGTATCATCTCCCGATAGAATCTAATTCTTGGATCATGGTATTCACTAATTTCAGTTCACGGCCTTTGAAAACCGGTTTCAAAGTGGTTTATCCATTTCTTCGATCTTTCAATGAGCTTGATGAATAGAATCCAAACGACGTTGTACATAATGCAAAAATTCTTCCCTGCATTTCTTCAGAATTCCAAATTGTGACCAATCTATACGACCCGCAATGTCTTTTGCATAGTTAGCTAATTTATCTTGTTGTGTGACTAATCGAGTAAATCGGTACGATCAATGGGTAAAATAAACCGCGAGGCAATTTCAAACGAATTTCTCGTTTTAAACTATCTGCCTCACGTTCACATTGAGAGATATCTAGACGTTTCTGCATCATCCATTGTTTTACAAGGTATGTTGGAAGAATGGAATTACTAAACTCACAACATTCAGTCACTTTCGTCAGAATGTTTCTGCAGTGGTTGAAAGGAGACTGGGCAAATAATCCTAGAAGGTACTATTCATTGCCATAGGTGTTTTTACTCCATAACAAGGGTTAAAATTTCGTTGCATATTACCTGATTTTATAGAAATACACGAAAAGATCTTGATTTGTATAAATTTATCTGTATATTTAAACAGTTAAAAGTGATATAGGAAAAATAAAATGAGTAATGAAGTTGATTAAAGCTTGCAGTTACCTCCTGATGCTTTCGATACCCTAAAACACATCTCAATCAATTCAATATCTTAGAACAAAATACAGTCTTTCTGGGAAATACCTATTTCGATTATCCCGACCATTTTTGGCTAAAAGCATGGGATTACGTATCGTCAGAAAAATAATGATTTCACACTCACTTTAAAAACAGACGGAAAAGTGGTTGGCGGATTGCATAGCCGTCCAGAATACAATTTATCTATACCTAATAATTCCGTACCCACGACGGAACAATTAACCTCATTGTGTTCATTTGAAAACTTACCTTCCGCTACATTACAACCGCTCTCAACAGATTTTAACGCACTTTTTGGGTTGATTGCGTTTGAGGGTGCATCAAAATTGAAGTGGCTTTTGATCAAGAAGATTCTGTCTGGGGAGAAAACACAGCCTATCTGTGAAATTGAATTTGAATTAAAAGAAGGGCTCGTTTCAGATCTTTTCTATTTTGTCTCACTTTTACCTTTTGAACAGGATATTTATTTTAGTTCAGCAAGCAAAGCAAAACGCGGATATCAATTGGGTAGAAACCACTTCTGATTGATTGGTTAAATAAATAGCGTGATTTCTTAAAAGAAGAACGTGAGGGAAGTGCGGTTGATTCTCGCGAACAATTGCGTGTGTCATGAAAATGGAACAGCAATTGATTGAAGAAACCCTTTCGTTTCAACTGATGTGTTTTGCTTTCGATTTTTATGAAAACTGTTGGAGCGTGTGGGAGCATTTTTAACCTTTATCATTATTATGATGACGACAGCCTTGTTTGAAAAGCTGTAGAAAATCTGATCAGCTGAGTTATTAGCAAGTAAATCAATTTTTCCTTAATGAAATAAGAGGCGTGTACCTTTCATAGTGAAACAAAGGATAATTTTCAAACTATTGAAAAGTTAAAAGCATTACTAAAAAGAGTCGTGCGTATTTTGAAAGAATGTAAGGCTTAATGATGTTGATGGCGTAAAACGGATTCTCCCAAAAGGGGGATAGTAAAAATGGCAAAAGCTCCTAAAACCGCTTATGTATGTAATGATTGTGGCGCGGAATTTTTCACGCTAGGCACAATGTTCTGCCTGTAAAGCGTGGAATACCGATAGTGATGCGGTTAATTTCGAGCTCCAAATTCCACAAAAATGATCGTTTGAGCGAGGTATGAGGAGAAACTCGAGCAAAAATCCAAACGCTTTCGAAAATTAGTTTTGCAAAGAGACACGCGTTTCTGCAGTGGATTTAAGCGAATTGAATCACGTGCTGGGTGGCGGATTGTGCCAGGGAGTGCTATTTTAATTGGTGGGCATCCTGGTGCAGGTAAAAAGTACCTTGTTACTCAAGTGATGTGCGGATTAGCAAAAATATGACCGCACTTTGTGTGACGGGGAAGAGTCACTTCAACAAGTGGCGATGCAGCTAATCGCTTAAATCTGCCGACAGATAAATTAAATATGTTATCTGAAACCTCCGTCGAGCAAATTTGTAATCTAGCGGATCAGCTGAAACCTCAAATTATCGTAGTAGACTCGATCAGGTTATGCATCTTTCGGATATTCAATCTTCTCCAGGAAGTGTGGCACAGGTGCGTGAATGTGCCTCTTTCTTACTCGTTATGCGAAAACTCGACGGGTCGCTATCGTATGGTTGGACACGTCACGAAAAGACGGCACCCTTGCCGGTCGAAAAGTATTGAGCATGCCATTGACTGTTCGTTATTGCTGAAGGGAGGGCCGATTCCCCGTTTCCGTACGTTACGCCATGCAAAACCGTTTGTGCGGTGAATGAGCTAGGCGTATTTGGTATGACAGAGCAAGGCTTGCGTGAGTGAAAATCCATCGGCGATCTTCTTAAGCCGTGGCGATGAACAAACGCCAGGTAGTTCGGTCATGGTACTGGGAAGGCACTCGTCCGCTTTTGGTGGAAATTCAAGCATTGAGTGGATCATTCCATGCTTGCAAAATCCGCGTCGAGTGGCGGTGGGGTTAGAAACAAAATCGTTTGGCCTTATTGCTTGCGGTATTGCATCGTCACGGGTGGATTACAAATGTCGGATCAAGATGTTTTGTGAATGTCGTTGGTGGAGTAAAAAGTCGAAACTGGAGCGAGATCTTGCGTTGTACGCCTAGTTCAGTTTCCGTAATCGCCCATACCACAAAGATTTGTTGTCTTTGGTGAAGTCGGGCTTGCCGGTGAAATTCGTCCGGTAAGCAGTGGTCAAAACGCATTAGTGAAGCGGCAAAACATGGTTTTTAAACGCACGATCGTCCCTTTTCACGCAATAAGCCGAAAAGTGCGGTTGAAAATATGGAAGTTTTACGATGACTCGGCAGATGCACTTGCCATTTTGGATAATTTCTAAAAACGTTGTCCTATTGTTGTCTGATTACTGAAAGTTTTTGATAAATTAGATAGAATATAGCTGCCGTACATAAGGAAAGGTTATGGAAAAGAAATTAAATAAAGCGTTGGATAGCATTGATATCAAAAATCTTAAATGAATTACAACGCAACGGTAAAATCTCTAATATCGATTTATCAAAAGAAAGTTGAGTTTATCACCAACGCCTTGTTTAGAGATGAGAACGCTAGAAAAACAAGGTGTGATTATAGGGAGTATCGGGCACTATTAAATCCTGAATTACTGGATGCCCCTTTATTGGTGATCTGTTGGAAATTACGTCGTGGTAAACCGGATGTTTCGAAAGAGTTTAATGCCACGATTCAAGCGCCGATGAAATTCTCGAATGTCATTTTGGTATCAGGTGATTTCGATTATTTACTCAAAACACGTGTAGCGAGATGTGGCCGCATATCGAAAATTGTGGTACCACATTATTGCGCTTACCGGGTGCTGAATGACGCGAACTTATGTTGTCGTGGAAGAAGTGAAACAAAACTAATTATCTCGTACTAAAATAAAAATGATTAAAACGAATTACAAAACGATTTTACACCGAAACAATATTTACAGAATTATTACTCGGATTGACCCGCACTTTTTAGGTTTATATTTAATCGTGGCATGGTCAAGCTATACGCCATTAATGAAGCTCTTGGTCTCGGCAGAGTTTTCAAACTGAAACCATTAATAAAAGCGTGCTTTTGGTGCTTGGTTAATTGATGCGTTTTTTGTTTTTCTCGGCTATATGGGTCACCTCATTCCGTTTGTCATTTTCATCGATCCGATTTATTTACTGAAAAACCAAAGCGGTTCATTCTCTCTCTGCAACCCGTATTGCATTACGTTCCTTTGGCTGTTGCTCTCATCGTGGGCTTAACCATGATGGCCACATTGTTATCAATGCGAACTACTATTTAGCTGGCGGCGTGTTTGGTGGCGGCTTAGTGGTAGATTTATATCCCACACTCGGTAAGTTGGCTGTATTTTGGTGAGCTATCTGTGCAGTTGTAGGCTTTATTTTCTTCTGGTGCATCATTAATTCGTTTAATTGTGAAATTCTGTATTGGCTGGCTCACGAAAAATCAGCCTGCAGAAGAGCAAACAGAACATACTCTGTTGATGACCCTTGAGCAAATTGTGAGTTTGAAGCCTCAACAACTCGCTTTCTCAGATTCTCAATTGGAAACAGAATCAGCAGAAGATAAAAAGAGAAGGCGACTCGAAAATACCCTTATTGCCAGAACAACTGATTATATCACTAGACTATCCTCATCAAGCTGTTTCAGAGCTAGATGTTGAAAAATTAGAAGATAAGTTTAAAAGGTTTCACGTTGAATCAGACAATTTACCGAATACGTCTATTTCTGCCACTTCTTCCGTTGAATTGTTAATAGAAAAGAGATTTTTCAGCCCACATGGAAAAATCCGCAAGTGAATCATCAAAGTGTGGATGAATCAGATGACATTTTTGAAGAAAATGTCATGCCAAAAAGTGTCACTTAAAACACCTGACACACACTGCCTATCAACTTATGATGAATCTAGAATCAGAAAATGATGGTTTAGAAGATGAATCAGCGCCAGTTTGCTGCACGAGACAAGTCGCATGCGAGAAATGGAAGTACGTGCAAAAAGCTGCAAAATGCTGAAGATGCATTGAAAGTGATCTTAAAATGAACCGGCGGTTTCAGCACCTAAAGCGCGTGAAAATTCATGTGAGATGCAACTGAAACAACTTATAAGCTGTATTCTGATGCGCTTATTCACCCAACATTCCAACAACCAACGAATAAAACGTGAAAAACCAACAACACCATTACCAGCTTGGATTTACTTGAGCATCGTCCCACACGGGCTCAAGACATTACCTGTGAAGAAATTTGGACACATCAGCACGCATAGAACAACAATTAAAGATTTTAATGTCAAAGCAACGGTACAAGATGTGTTAGTTGGCCCAGTGGTGACTGCTATGAACTTGGATACAGCCAGGTGTAAAAGCATCAAAAGTCACCAGTATTTGATACCGATTTAGCACGTGCGTTGATGTTCCGTGCGATCCGTGTGGCGGAGTGATTCCAGGCAAACCTTATATTGGTGTGAAACGCCAAATGCACACCGTCAAATAGTGCCATTGCGTGATGTGCTCGATAGTAATGAATTCCGTTCCTCAACATCATTGCTTCAATGGCTCGGGAAAGATATTAGCGGAAAACCCGTTGTGGTTGATTTGGCTAAAAATGCCTCACTTACTTTGTGCGGGGTTCAACAGGCTCTGGAATCTGTTGGTGTAATACCATGATTTTAAGTTTGCTTTTCCGTGTGACACCGGATGAAGTAAAATTTATTATGATTGACCCAAAAAGTGGTTGAGCTTTCTATATACGATATCCCGCACTTGCTTACCTGTGGTGACGGATATGAGCGGCGAATGCACTGCGTTGGTCGTAGATTGAAATGGAACGTCGTTAGTCAATTATTGTCAGCTTTTACGTGTAGCGTAACATTGAAGGGTATAACGAAAAATTGAAGAATATGAAAAACTCAATATGCCAATTCAAACCCAATTTGAAACCTGGCATACAGTGGATAAGATGCCGCCTCCATTAGAAAAATTGAGTTATATTGTTGTGATCGTTGATGAGTTTGCAGACTTAATGATGGTTGCAGGTAAACGATTGAAGAGTTAATCGCTCGCTTAGCACAAAAAGCCCGTGCGATTGGTATTCCACCTGATTTTAGCCACACAACGTCCATCAGTAGATGTGATTACCGGATTAATTAAGCTAATATTCCGCCGTATTGCTCTTTACTGTAGCAAGTAAAATTGACTCTGGAACGATTCTGGATCAAGGTGGTGCAGAGCCTTAATAGGCCGTGGTGATATGTTATATTCAGGACAAGGCTCTTCGGATCTTGTTCGAGTACACGGTGCCTTTATGAGTGATGATGAGGTGGCGCGTGTAGCAGATGATTGGCGTGCGCGTGGTAAACCAAATTATATTGATGGCATTTTGATGGCGCAGTGATGAAGACTCTGGTAGAAATCAGCAGCAAGCAGTGGCGATCTTGATGCATTATTTGATGACGTCGTTGAGTTTGTATTAAACTGAGTACAATACCTACTTCTTATGTTCAACGTAAATTTAAGTGTTGGGTTTAAATCGAGGCTGCTCGAATTATGGATCAACGAAGAACAGTGCTCTAGGCCCAATGAAAAATGGAAAACGAAATTTTGGCTCGACGTTCCGAATATTAATCTCTTAAGTTTCACTTTTACAAAAAGGAAAGTAGAATGAAAAACATTATTAAAATGACCGCACTTACTGCACTTTTTAAGTGCAAGTAACTTCTTTGCTGATGCTGCAGATGAGCTGCAAAATCGCTTAAATCGAGTAACGGTATTAAGTGCTGATTTCTCTCAAACCGTGACTTCTGCTGGCGGTAAAACGTTCAACAAGGAAGTGGAAAACTTCAAATTAAACGTCCAAATCTTTTTCCGTATGGATACCAAATCACCGCAAGAAACACAAATTATTGCAGATGGTAAAAACCCTTTGGTATTACGATCCATTTTGTACAGCCAAGTGACGGCTCAATGGGTGAAGGATGCGGTAAACAATACTCCCTTCGTGCTTTTAACCAGTAACGATAAAAGTCACTGGAATCGAGTATTCAGTGACGCAGAATGTGGATACCTTTAGTGTTAAAAGCCAAAAGCGAAAATAGTAATATTAAACAATTTGATATTCGCGTAGATGCAAATGGTGTGTTAAAATTTCAGTACCACAGAAAAAGATGGTCAAACCAATCTTTACATATTGCGTAACGTTACAAATCAAACCTTAGCTGATAGCTTATTCCAATTTAGCGTACCGAAAGGCGTGGGTGGATGACCAACCCAAAGGTAAAATAATCCGCAAAGTGTGAAGTATTAATCTTCACACCTTTTGCTTATTAAGGAAAGAATATGTCTAATCTGGATTTTGATTTTTGCTGAAAATGACTTTTCGCCTTTAGCTGCCCGTATGCGTCCAACAAATTTGGAAACAATATTATGGGCAACGCATTGATTGGAAGGAAAGCCGCTTCGTAAAAGCAATTCAAACGCAGGCATGTTCATTCTATGATTCTGTGAGGGACCGCCGGGTACAGGTAAAACAACACTGGCGGAAATGTATTGCTCATCGTATCAATGCAGAAGTTGAACGAATTTCGGCTGCCAACAAGTGGCGTAAAAGAAATTCGAGAATCAATTGAGCGCGCGAAACAAAATCGACTTGCAGATCGCCAAACGATTTTATTTGTGGATGAAGTGCATCGCTTTAACAAAAAGCCAACAAGATGCGTTTTTTGCCACATATTGAAGATGGTACGATTATTTTTTGATTGGTGACAACGGAAAACCCCTCCTTTGAATTAGAATAATGCCTTACTTTCTCGTGCAAGAGTTTATCTCCTTAAGTCATTGATAGTTGCTGAAATCGAGACAAGTTCTACAACAGGCGATTTCTGATCCGGAGCGAGGATTAGGTAAAGAGCGGTTAGTTTTAGAAGAAAAATTTACTGCAGGTGATAGCCGAATATGTGAATGGTGATGCTCGCCTGGCTTTAAACCGCCTTGAATTGATGGTGGACATGGCTTCTGAAGCTGAAAATGGTATTAGACCGCACTTTGTTGAAAGAAGTATTAGGTGAACGACAAGCTCGTTTTGATAAACAAGGTGATCGCTTCTGGTGATTTGATTTCCGCTTTACATAAATCCATTCGAGGCTCAGCAGCCGATGCTGCGCTTTACTGGTATGCGCGAATTATCACTGCAGGCGGCGATCCTCTCTGCGTTGCACGACGTTTATTGGCGATAGCTTCAGAGGATGTGGGTATGCGGATCCTCGAGCAATGCAAGTGGCTCTAGCGGCTTTGGGATTGTTTTACGAGTGGGCGCTTATGAAGAGGCGTGCTCATTGCGCAAAGCCATTATTTGTTAGCGTAGCACTGAAGAGTAATGCGGTTTACAACGCATTTTAATGCAGCAAAGCAACATGCAAAAAGATTTCCTGATTTCGATGTGCCACCTCATTTACGTAATGCGCCAACGGCTTTAATGAAAGAATTAGGCTATGGTGCTGAATATCGTTATGCACATGATGAGCCAAATGCTTATGCTGCCGGAGAAAATTACTTCCCACCAGAACTGAAAGATACCCAATATTATTTCCCAACTAATCGTGGTATGGAAATTCAAATTAAAGAAAAACTTGAGCGGTTACATGAGCAAGATAAAAACTCGTTAAAAACGCTATAAATAGTTTTTCTACATTAAATGTAAAAAGAGCAGTCAATTTGACCGCTCTTTGATTATTACTAAAAGCGCATTATTTTCGCTGCTTTTAACTCTGGTAATACTGTTCATAATATTGAATCGCATCACCTACATCATCTTGCCAGTAGCTTTTTTGAAGAATTTCTGCTGGTGGATAAATAGATGGATCTTCTGTGATTTCTTTCGGAAGGACTTTTTTCGCTTCAAGGTTAGCTGTTGGGTAACCGATCGCTAAAGTCAATTTTTCCGCTGCTTTTGCACCTAATAAGTAGTTAATTAACTTGTGTGCACCATCTGGGTTTTTTTAGAGGTTTTAGGAATCGCTAAAGTATCAACCCAAAGAACAGGACCTTCTTTTGGGAACACCATATTTAATGGCGCTTGTTCTTTTTCGCGATACGTGCAGAACCATTCCATAACTGACCTAATCTACTTCACCAGAGATGAAAGAGTTTGCAGGATTATCAGAATTGAAAGAAAGTACGTTTGGACGTAATTTCAATAACTCTTCATAAGCTTGCTTGATAATTGCTGGATCTTTGGTGTTTGGATCTTGACCAATTTTTAATAACGCAATGTTGAATACTTCACGCGCATCATCCAATAATTGGACTTTTATTTACATATTCAGGTTTCCAGAAATCGCCCCAAGAAGTGAAGTCAGAACCTTTATAGGTATTGGTATTAAATGCAATACCTGGCGCACCCTAACAACTGAGGAAGTGAGTATTTATTGCCTTTTGTCATAGGTTTATTGAGCCAATCAGGGTCTAATTCTCTTTGATAACAGGTAATTTACTGTGATCTAATTCTTGTAGCATGCCTTCGTGCCATTTTAGATACGAAGTAGTTAGATGGCGCAATAACATCATAACCGCCTGCATCACCTTGGGTTTTTCTTCGGCATACATGGTCTCATTGGATTCAAGACTTGCTACGATAACTTTGATACCAGTTTCTTTTGTGAAGTCATCTAACAGACCATCTGGTACATATTCAGTCCAAGTATATAAGTACACAGTATCATTTGCTGGAGCCTGTGCTTTTGTTGCATCAGACTTGGCTTCTTTGTCGTTACAAGCAGTTAATGTAGCGGCAACTAAACCGGCAGTAAGCAAACCTGCAAATTTTTTCATTTTTCTTTGTTCTCCGTAAAAGAGGGTAAAAACCACCTGCATTTATGCAGGTATACGCCTTGATTGTGCGTCAAGGCGTATTTTATTTGATCTTAAAGATTTGTGAAACCTTTATATCAATGTTTAATGATTATTTTTGCGTGTAATTAATTGACTTAAAATGACTAATCCTAATGAAAGCACGATCATAATCGTTGCTAATGCGTTCACTTCTGGGGTTACCCTGTTTTTACAAGAGAGAAGATACGCAATGGTAGGATTTCATAGCTTACACCACTCTACGAAAGAGGATACAACAACATCATCTAATGAAATAGTAAAGCTTAATAACCAACCTGATACCACTGCAGGTAAAGCAAGTGGTAGGATAATTTTTACGCAAAATGGTGACTTCGCTCGCACCTCAAATCTTTTGCCGCTTTCAAGCATTCTGATGTCAAAGCCATTTAAGCGAGAGAAATCGTCACGGTAACATAAGGTAAACAGAACGTTACGTGCGCCAATAATAATGACCAGAAACCTAACGAAATCCCTACAACCATGAATAAGGCAAGTAGAGACACCGCCATAACGATATCAGGTGACATCATGACAATAAATAACATACCGCTTACCGCTTGTTTACCACGGAAACGATAGCGATAAAAGCGCAATCGCGGTTAAACCACCCACAATAGTTGCTAAGGTTGCTGCAAAGAAAGCAACAGTGACAGAGTGGAACGCCGCTTGGATTAAGGTATCATTATTAAATAAACGTTCATACTCAGTTCCAACTAAAAGCCTTTTCCAACTTAAACCATAACGGTCTTCGTTAAAGGAGTTAGTTACCAAGATAATAATTGGGATATACAAATAAGCGTATACCACAAACATAAAAATATTACGTAGTAAACGACTCATTATTCTAACTCCACTTTCTTATTCAATAATTTATTTGCACGATAGTAAACGAAAATCAATAATGCCATTAAGATGGTTAAGCCGATACTGATTGCTGAACCAAAATGGCCAGTTACGAGAAATTAAGAATTCACTCTTAATCACGTTACCAACTAATAATACTTTCGCACCACCCAGTAAGTCAGCTACGTAGAACATACCCATTGCAGGTAGTAATACTAATAAACAACCCGCTACGATACCTGGCATGGTTAATGGCAAAATCACACGGAAGAAACGTTGAACCGCATTCGCGCCTAAATCTCTTGCTGCTTCTAATAAACGCCCATCTAATTTTTCAATAGCAGAGTAGAGCGGAAGAATCATAAATGGTAAAAGGAGGTACACTAAACCAATGATTACAGCTACTTCGGTATTTAAAATACGAATAGGCTCACTCAAAATGCCCATATCCATTAACATGGTATTCAACACACCTTTCACACCAAGGAAGACTTTCATTCCATAGATACGAATCAGTGAGTTTGTCCAGAATGGCAATACCACGAGGAATAACAAAAATGGACGATATTTTGGATTAATTTTGCTGACCATAAAGGCAAATGGATAGCCAATGAGTAAGCAAATAATCGTCGCAATGCCAGACATATACAATGAGTTCCACACTACCTGTGCATAAAGCGGATTAAACAGGTTAGTGTAGTTATCTAAAGTAAATGGCAAAGCATAAAAGTCGCTACCATCTCGGGTTAAAAAACTTACGGTTAATACTAATAAGTTTGGAATTAGCACAAAGAAGATTAACCAACTGAAGATAATTGCAACAGTAATTTTTGGAATTTATTATTGATTATCTTCATCGTTGAGTACAACCTCCCAACCTTCGTGCCATGTAATACCCTACACGTTGACCAACGCTGTGATCCATATGTGGGTCATCTTCGTTAAAGAATTCGCTTACTAATACGCGTTTACCGTTGTGATCAAATTCTACGGTAGACTCAAGTGTCATCCCTTTATAGGTACGATCCACTATGCGACCAATAATTGCATTTGAGTGCTCATTTTCGTCAAGCTCTTCAATCACAATATCTTCTGGGCGTAATAACACTTGTAGTTTTTGACCTTTTCAGCAGAGATACTGGTGAATATCACATACACGACCTTCTACGTTAGCAAGTAGTTCATCGTCAGATTTACGTTCAATCACAGTGGCATCAAATACGTTGATTTCACCGATGAAGCGAGCGACGAATAAGTTAGCCGGATCTTCATAGATTTCACGTGGTGAACCATCTTGTGCAATTTTACCTTTACGCAATAAGACGATACGGTCTGACATGGTGATTGCTTCTTCTTGATCGTGAGTAACGAAAATAAAGGTAATGCCAAGTTGACGCTGTAATTGTTTAAGTTCGTTTTGCATTTGCTTACGTAACTTATAATCCAGCGCAGATAATGATTCATCCAGTAGCAACACTTTTGGTTTATTTACTACTGCACGAGCAATCGCGATACGTTGTTGCTGACCACCAGAAAGTTGAGTTGGTTTACGGTCGGCCATTTCCTCTAATTGCACCATACGCAATGCATCTAGAACACGAGGTTTAATTTCGCTCTCTGACACCTTTTGCATACGCAAACCAAAAGCCACGTTATCAAAAATAGTCATATGCGGGAATAATGCATAACTTTGGAATACAGTGTTGATATGGCGTTTTTCAGCCGGAACATTAGTAATGTCCTCACCGTCCAAAATAATATGACCTTCATCTAATTCTTCTAAACCCGCTAATAAACGTAAAACTGTAGTTTTACCACAGCCTGAAGGGCCAAGAATTGTGACGAATTCACCGTTATTAATGGTTAGATTGAAATCATTAATAATTGTGTTGGAACCATAGGATTTTTTGATAGAACGAAGCTCAATAATCGGCTTGTTTTGAACCAGATTTTCCACTAGCTTTGGTTTTCTCCCTAATCTCACCAATTTGATTGGTACTGAGTAGAAATAAACCTGCAAAAATGATGCAGGGGCGACATAAAATTGAGCAGATATGATATAGGAATTGTTAATGATGAAAAAGGATTTAATCGTGTTTTTAGGAAAAATTTATCGAAAAATTTGACCGCACTTTTGTCAGAAAAATTTTATAACTCTTCACTTTCTTGTTATATATCAAGAACTGTAACGAATTTTAGGATTAGACTAATCCAATATAAAGGAGAATTTTTAAAATGGAAGAACATAATGACACTGAATTATTACAGCGATTTTTAACTTATGTCGCGTTTGATACGCACCCTAAATCGTCTGCAAAACATTCTCCAAGTTCGCCAGGACAAATGAAATTAGCTTTGCATTTGCAGCAGGAATTAATTGAACTAGGTTTACAAGATGTTAATGTGACAAAGCATGCCGTCGTCACGGCTTATTTACCCTCAAATCATCCTGATTTAACACACACTATTGGTTTTATTTCCCATCTTGATACCTCACCACAATGTAGCGGTAAAAATGTTCAACCCGAAGTGATTGCAAATTATCGGGGAGGAGATATCGCATTAGGTTTAGGGGAAGAATTTATTAGCCCTGTGTATTATCCATTTTACACCCAGCTTATTGGCAAAACCTTGATTGTGACAGATGGAACCACTTTACTTGGTGCGGATAATAAAGCTGGAATCGCAGAAATCATGACCGTACTTTCTGTCTTACAACAGGAAAATATCCCACATTGCAATATTCGAGTGGCATTTACGCCTGACGAAGAAATTGGTTTAGGGATGCATTATTTTCCATTAGACGATTTCCCTTGTGATTGGGCATATACCATTGATGGTGGGGAAGTGGGTGAGCTCGAGTATGAGAATTTTAATGCGGCAACGGCAAAAATCACCTTTAAAGGACGGGGAATTCACCCTGGTTATGCGAAAAACAAATTAGTGAATGCGCTTACGTTAGCTTGTGAGTTTCAACAAGGCTTTCCAAAAGATGATGTTCCCGAAAAAACATCAGGAAAAGAGGGGTTTTTCCATTTAGATGATTTTAAAGGGGATATTGAGAAAGTTGAGCTACATTATCTCATTCGAGATTTTGACCAAGCTAATTTTGAGCAACGTAAAGCGTTTATTTATCAACTTGTAGAAGAATTTAATAGAGAGAAAAGTTTAAAGGAACCCGTGGAATGTGTCATTGAAGACAGTTACAAAAATATGTATGACACAGTCAAAAATGTTCCACAGGCGATTAAGCTCGCGGATGCGGCAATGAAAGCTTGTGGTATAACACCAAATCACAAACCAATACGGGTGGAACCGACGGGGCATTTTTAGCGGAAAAAGGCTTAGCTTGTCCAAATATCTTTACTGGTGGCTATAATTTCCATAGCAAACATGAATTAGTGACCCTTGAAGGGATGGAAAAAGCCGTCGAAGTGGTTATAAAAATAGCAAACTGTAAAGATTTGTAAATTAGTGTAAAGAAAAAGCTTGCATTTGTCATAATATGTCAATATAATCGTTAGCGTTTTATCGAGCTTTCCTTTGATAAAGCTAAACTTTAGAGATTTTATTCATAAATTCCTTTTTGGTGCTCCTAAGAAATTAGGAGCTTTTTTTTACCCCAAATTCCGATTTTTACTTCAAAAACGGATTGCTTCGTTTTTCTTGTCCAATGGTTTTGTAGGGCCATGTCCCGCAATGACAACCATATCATCATTTAATATAAATAATTTATTTTTATTGATGAGATCAATGTGTCGAAATTCCCACGAGGGAAGTCTGTACGACCAATACTGTTTTGGAAAAGGACATCACCGGTAAAGGCGATATTTTTTCGTGTTCAATAAAACCAACATGGCCAGGTGTAGTGACCAGGAAGGTGAAGAATTTCAAAGGTAAATGTGCTAATTTGAATCCCTTCTTGATTAAAACCAGCGATCGGGCGTAAACGCGGAAATATAAGGTAAGTCAAACTGCTGAGATTGTTGTGGTAGACTTTCAAATAGGAAACGATCTTCTTCCTGTGAGCCCCAGATTTCAATGTTAAAATGATCGCGAATCACTTCAGCTGCCCCTACATGATCAAGATGACCATGCGTTAATAAGACTGCTTTTAGGTTTAATTCTAATTCCTCAATACGTTGAATAAGCTTTTCCGCATTACCACCAGGATCGATAATTGCCGCATTTTTTTCATCATCCCAAATAAGTGAGCAATTTTGCTGAAAGGCTGTAACTGGAATAATTTCAATATTCATCTTTTTTCCTTATCGTTGATAACTAAAAACCGCACTAAAGTGCGGTCTAAAATAAAACTGTTTTTTATGCACCACGCCATGTTCTTACAGGGCCAGTATCCACGTGAATAAAATTACTATACGGATAATATCCTACACCACCGCTATCAAGATTTTCAGCCGCTTGGCGTAATCTTGCTAAAGGTACATCAGGGATTTTAAAATCAATCGCTTGGCCTTTAATATGATAACTGTTGCTTGCTACATCACGACTTTGTCTACGGCGCATGGCATTTGTTGCTGCACTACGATAGCCACAAATCACATCAATTTGTGCAGTGCGTAAACCTAAATCACTTTGTAACTGATAAAATTTCATGAAAAGGCTAGGATCCATTCGATGTACTTGATCTGTACGGCGATCCCTCATAAAGTAATCAAGCTTGCCAAGCATTGAACGATTAAATCCAGTCGTTGCAGAGAACTCACCGCTTAATCGTTCATTGGTATTGACATTATAGAAGCTAAGAATGCGAGGTTTAGGGGTAGAGACCATCGCTAACACCGTACTCGGCATCATGCTTGCGCCCAAAACGATGCCGCCTAATGAAAGCCATTTACGACGATTTTTGTCAATGTTACCCATTTTTTAGTCTCTTTTATTATTCATTCTTCACTCTAGACACATTTTTCCTTAAAAAGTTCTAGTGTGAACATTTTTTTAAAGATATTTTTCACAACAGCCCAGTCGATACCATTAAAACTTGCTGCATCATCGTATTTATAAATATCTGGTAAAACTTGTGTTTGACCGTTTTCAACCCATGCAGTCACATAATATAAGAATACAGGATCATTTGTACGAATGTTCGCAGAAGTAGTTTTTTTGCTTGCTAGGACATTACGTTTTCTATCTTCTGACCAGCCAGCTTCTTGCAATAGGATAGAGGCAAGTTGATCGGATTTTTCCACACGCACGCAACCAGAACTTAATGCGCGGTCTTTCTTACTAAATAAGTTATGATTTGGGGTATCATGAAGATAAATTGCATCAGAGCTTGGCATATTAAATTTATAGTTACCTAATGCACTATCACCAGCTGCTTGGCGGATACGGTACGGGAATCTATCACCAATACTACTCCAATTAATAGAGTAAGGATCGATAGTGTTACCTTTGCTATCCAAAATAGAGTAGTTGTGTGCTGCTGCGTAGCCTGGGTCACGTTTTAATTTCGGTAAAATATCTTCATTGATTAAACGTGTTGGGGCATTCCAAGGTGGATTAACAACCACATTGCTCAAACGGCTGTACATTACCGGTGTACGACGTTCATTTTTCCCCACGATAACGCGCGATTCTAAAATTGCTTTGCCATCACGATAATATTTCAATTGATAGCTGGGAATATTAACAAAAATTCCATTTTCAAAATCAGGAATAACACGTAAACGTTGTGCATTAAGGGCAAGTTTTTTACCCATTTCAGAAATACCTGAAGCTGAAATCATTGACGGTAGCGATTGTACCGTTTCACGGTATAAACGATTATGGTTAGATAATCCATTTACAAAGCCCGAAACATTATTGTTTTTAACCGCACTTTGCCATTCGTCAATAATTTCTTGATTTGGTAATTCTGGTTTATAAGCATTCGTTGCGTATAACCAACGTTGTGCTTGTTGATTTACGTTCTTGCTGTAATACAAGTAATCAAGGAAAGCGTCACTTAACAACACATCATAGGTGAGTCCACCCGTTTTTTCAGCGTTATGTAAATTGACTAACGATTGAGCTGAACGTTTAGAAATACCAGATGCCACCATGGCTGCATATTCACGTAGGAATTGTTTCTCAGCCGCCTTGTCTTTCCACATTAGGTCATATTTATTATCGGCATATAATTTAGCCAAAATTGGTTTGAACTGTAGATTTTGTTCACCAATTTCATGCGTTAATGACATCTCTAGCATCGCTTGCTTTTCAGCGGCAAGACGAGCTTGATCTTCTTTGATTTCAGCTTCAAGTTTTGCTCGCTCTTCTGGACTTAATTTAGACATATCAACGCCTTTATTTTCGGCTTGTTGAGGCTGTCCAACTGTTTTGGCCCATTCAGCTAATGCACAACCTGACGTCATCATTGATAATGATAAGACTAATGCGCTTAATTTCATTGTTCCTTTTAACATTGCTGTACCTTTAAAAATATTCATAAAAAATAACCGCACTCAGTTTCTTTATCTGCTAAAGTGCGGTCAAAATAATCGTTATTTTGTTGCTTTTGCCGCTTCTTGTTTTATTTCAGCATCCACTTTTTGTTGATTAGCATTAAGTTTAACTAAATCAGCAGCCATTTTTTCCGCTTCTTTTAAGAAGAAATCTGGTGCTTCATAGTCTTTTGGCAAATCATCAATGTCTTTTAATGCTTTTTTACCTTCACGTTTAAAACGATCATTGAGATCTTTTAAACGTCTCGCATCATCTCTATCATTTTCCGCTTTGCGTTCTTGGAAATTCAATGATAAGAATTTGCGCTCACGACGTTCATCACGAATTTTAAGATCTTCATTTAAAGCAATAAACTCAGGATCTTTTGCAATACGTTCAAGATGTTTTTCATTTAATGCTTCAACATCTTTACGTGCTTTATTGGTTTCAGAATAAGTCGCTGGTGGAATTTTATCCCAAGGTAATGCGTTATCTTCTTTTTCTTCACCAATTTCTTTGGCATCAATAATTTCAGGAAAATTAATATCTGCTGAGACACCTTTTAATTGGGTTGAACCACCATTAATTCGATAGAATTTTTGGATAGTATATTGCAACACACCAAGTGGTGTTTGGTCTAAATCATAAACAAAGTTTAATGAACGACTTTGTTGTACCGTACCTTTACCAAAGGTATTTTGTCCAATGATGATACCGCGATTGTAATCTTGCATTGCCGCAGCAAAAATTTCAGAGGCTGATGCACTGAAACGATTAATCATTACCAACAATGGTCCTTTATATTGCTGAGCATTATCATCATCTTCGTGTACACGAATACGTTGATACGCATCTCGTACTTGTACCACTGGACCATCAGTGATGAATAAACCACTTAATGCCACGGCTTCTGTTAATGCGCCACCGCCATTTTCACGAAGATCCACAATTAAAGCGCCAATTTTTCTTCTCAGCATCTACTAATAATTTTTACATCATCAGTTAGCTCAATATAGAAACTTGGAATTTTAATGACGCCAATGGTTTCACCCTCTACTTTAGAAACAGTGAGTTTTGCAGCTTGGTCTTCAATACGGACTTTATCGCGAACTAAGGTAACAATACGGCTTTTTCCACCTTTTGCAGGTTCAATTTCAAGACGAACTTTTGTTCCTTTTTTACCTTTGATTTTGTCAACGATATCTTCTAAACGCCAGCCGATAATATCTTCGATTTCGCCTTTTCTTGGCCCACCAATGATTTTATCACCTGCTTGTAATTTTTTACTGCGTTCAGCCGGCGCACCTGGTACTAAAGATTTAATACTGGTTTCGTCATCTTCAGATTGTAATGTTGCACCAATCCCTTCTAAAGAAAGGTTCATGCTTTCATTAAAGCTTTTTGCAGTACGTGGCGCAAGGTAGCTTGTATGTGGGTCAATTTCTCGAGCAAAAGCATTAATATAAATTTGAACAATATCATCTGCTTTGGTTTGAGTTAATCGACGAATCGCTAAATTATAACGTTTAGTGAGTTTTTCCTTAATTTCAGGCCATTTTTTATCTTTTAATTTTAGGCTGATTACATCATTTTTGACGCGTTCTTCCCAAAGCTTATTCGCTTCTTCTTCCGTTGCTGGGAAAGCGGCTTTTTCACGATCGATCTCAATTTGATCATTACCTTTTAAATCAGGTTCTTTATCCAATAGAGATAGAGCATAAGCATAACGCTCATAACGACGTTTCATCATCAGATCGTAAATAGCAAATGCCGCTGAAAGATCACCCTCATTAAGTTGGTCATCTAATTTTGAGCCATATTTAGCACGTAAATCATCAATATCTGATTTTAAAAAGGTGTTATGGCTGTAATCTAAACTTTTAATATAACGATCAAAAATCTTTTCGGAAAAGGCGTCATCAAGCTGGAATTTACGATAATGTGATTGGGTTAAACGTGTCGTTGCACGCTTAGTTGCTAATTGATTTGCATCAGTTGCCGAAGGAATCGTAATATCACTTTGCTTTAATTTCGGCTGTACAGCAAATGTGTCAGACGAATGAAGAAATAACGCACCTAAAATTGCTGTCGCAATAAGACTTTTGGTTGTATGTAATTTCATTTAACCTTTCCCGATAAGAAATAAATTATTAGGCAAATAAACGATCTGCGGTGACTGTCATCACTAAACCATTTTCAAGTTCTACGCGTGCGCCATCTTTTTCCACATTTAATACGGTCGCATTTTTCGCTTGTTCAGCCACTTTTACTTTCACTTTGCTACCAGCAGAAAGTGTTGTGAAATCAACCGCACTTAGTTTTACTTGTGGTGCTTTTGGTTTGCGAGTTGCTTGATTTGAATTTGGTTTACGAGCAGGTCGTTTTTGTTGTGCTTTTTTCGCTGCTAATTCTGCTTTGCGTTTTTCTGCAAATTTAGCTTTTGCTTCTGCTAATTGTTGCGCCGCATGAGAAACGTGTTCTGCGTCTAATACACCAGCAGGGTTGCCGTATAAATCTACACGCTCAGCTCCTTCACGGCAGCCGTGTAAATAGCGCCAGTTAGAAGTGTATTGACGTAAAGCCTGACGTAATTGAGTTTTGCTGACACGTTCATCATCTTTTAATGCTTCAGCAAGATCTTGGAAAAGACCAATTTTTAATGGTTTTGCTTCACCTTCTGCAATAAAGCAAAGCGGGAATTTTTCCACAAGATATGCAATAATCGCTTTTGTATCAGTTAATTTTTGAACGCCTTCAGCATTATTTTCAGCTTGGGCTTCAACTTGAGAATCTGTCATTTCTGCGTTTTCCTAGGATAAAAATAAAAACTTGCACAGTTTACCGCACTTTTATAAGGATTGACAATGGTTGGGCGGAATAATTCCGTTTTTAGTACAGATGTATAACTTCACAAATCCCCTTAATTAAGGCTAAAATAGTTCACTTTTTAAATTTTTGATGAAACAATGACAAAAACACCTGATTTTACTCATGCTACTTATAAACTAGTGCGTTGCATAGGATGCGATGCAACGGTGTCTGTTTGTCGTCCTCAAGAAGGGGAATACGCGCAATGTCCGCGTTGCCATCATAAATTGCAATCGGGAAGTCGTTGGTCACTTAAACGTTGTTCATTAATCGCCCTTTCTATCTTAATTTTAATGCCATTTGCTTTAGGCTATCCTTTATTGAGCTTAGATTTACTAGGTACCAAAATTGATGCTTCTGTTTGGAAAGGGATTTGGAAAATGGCAGTAGAGGGATATTCCTATACTGCATTTATGATTTTCATCTGTGCTGTTTTAATGCCTGTCTCTTTTGCAATTTTAGTCATTATGTTGCAGATTTCTAAATTACTCAAAATTAAGCCTCGTAATGTCTTATTATTTGTGGGTTATATTAAGCCTTGGGTGATGTTCGACGTCTATTTAGTTGCACTGGCTGTCACCATGTTTAAAGTGCGTGAATATGCCACATTAGAAGTGGATGTGTATTTAATTGCTTTTGTTTTTACTGCACTTTTAACCACGTTATTATTCATTAAAATTAATTTAGATGATTTATGGCATGATTTTTATCCCGATCAGAAACCGGGTACCAAAAGTGATAAACCGTTAGAGCTTTGTACCGCTTGCGATTACACTTTTTTAAAAGAAGATCAACAATACGATCACCGTCATCGAGCCATTTGCCCACGTTGTGCATCGCTTATTGAAATACCAGAGAGTGTAAAATTACAACGTGTTTGGGCGACATTAGTGGCGGGGATTATCATGCTTTTCCCTGCAAACTTGCTCCCAATATCTGGCGTTTATTTGACAGGAAGTTTGTCACAAGATACCTTGATGTCGGGTGTAATGTCATTTATAAGCATGGGCAGCTATTTTGTTGCTTTCGTGGTATTCTTCGCCAGTATTTTTGTGCCCGTAAGCAAAATCCTGATTATGTTGTATTTACTGGCAAGCGTGCATTTTTAAATGGAGACATTCAATTAAAATGGCAAATGCGGCTATTACATATCGTTCACTTTGTGGGACGCTGGTCAATGCTGGATCTTTTTGTGCTCGCCTTAATGATGTCTTTTAGTAACACGTGGACAGATTATTAATTTTACCGTAGGCCCTGCGGCATTTTTATTTCGGTGCAGCAGTGTTTTTAACTATGATTTCAACTTCTCAGTTTGATAGTCGATTAATTTGGAAAAATTTATGACAGAAAAACAATAAACCAGAATCTCAATCTATTGATGAGCAATCTAACAATGTAGAAGCGTTATTACGTAAGAATAAACGCATCTCACCGTTTTGGTTGTTACCTTTTATCGCATTATGTATTGGTGCCATTTTATTTTTCCAAATTGTACAAGAACGAGGAAAGACCATTACGATCACGTTCTCTAATGGGGCAGGGCTCGTTGCAGATAAAAACCCTATTCGCTATCAAGGTTTGCAAATTGGTGTCGTGAAGAAGGTTAACTTTACCGACAATATGCAAAAAAAGTGAAAGTTGAGGCAAATATTTATTCTGAAGCGACTGAGGTGTTAAAAGAAAATACTAAGTTCTGGCTTGTTCAGCCGAGTGTGTCTCTTGCAGGTATTTCAGGCTTAGATTCTTTGGTTTCAGGAAATTATATTACGCTCCAGCCAGGTGATGGTGACTCGAAGATGAATTTATTGCTGAAGAGCAAGGCCCTATTGCACAAGTCAATCCTGGGGATTTATTAATTCATTTAATTTCAGATGATTTAGGTTCAATTTCGATCTGTGCTTCTGTGTATTTCAAAAATGCCAGTCGGGAAAAATTTATGATTATCGATTCAATAAAGAGAATAAAGTTGAAATTGATGTGGTAATTGATAAAGCCTTTGCACATTTTGTGAAGAAAGATTCGCGTTTCTGGAATATCAGTGGTATTAATGCCAGCATTAATGCATCGAGGCGTGAATGTGGCAGTAGACAGTTTTAAATGCAGTGGTGCAAGGCGCCGTATCATTCGATTCGCCATCTGATAGCCCGCAAGCTGCAAGTAACAGCAACTATATTCTTTATTCTAATTTACAAGCGGCTAAACGAGGGATTGAAGTTGAGGTAACACTGCCAGTTTCAGCAGGCTTACAAGCAGGGCAAACTTCAGTTTATTATGGTGATGAGCAAGTTGGTTTGCTTTCGTCTTTAAGAACCGTCGAAAACAATGAAGATATTTTACAAGGGACATTATTGATTGAGCCAAGCCAGGCTAATCTCTTAAAAACCAATACGCACATTGTGCTGAAAAGTCGCAAGTTAGATTTAGGTGATATTGCCAACCCACAGAAATTCTTTCGTGGTGATTATTTTCGAAATTATTCCAGGAAGTGGAGAAAGCAAGACGCAATTCGAAGTCATTCGAGAAAATGAGTTATTACTCAAAGCACCAAATACCTTGGTTTTGACCTTAACGGCGCCAGAGACTTACGGTATCGCGGAAGGGCAATCCGTGTTTTATAACAATATTGCTATCGGTCAAATTGTGAAGCAGCACTTAAATGTAGATGGGGTAAAATTTGAAGTGGCGATTGCGTCAGAGTATCGCAATCTTATTCATGAAAACACCCAGTTTGTCGCAGCCTCTAATTTTGATGTGAGTTTGGGTATTGATGGCTTACGTTTTGAATCGGCGACACCATCAAAATGGTTGCAAGGTGGCGTGCGTGTATTAGCGAAAAAAGGAAGTGGAGAACCGCATTCTACCTATCCACTTTATAAAGATATTAGCAGTGCAGAAACAGGTGTTACAGGCAACTTGGTGAATCCAACGATTGTGTTACATTCCACTAATTTGCCAAGTATTAGCAAAGGTTCTGTCGTGCTTTATCGTCAGTTTGAAGTAGGTAAAATTATTAATGTAAGACCGAAAGCCAATAATTTTGATATTGATGTGTATATTTATCCGGCTTATCAAGATCTTCTGACAGATAAAAGTGTATTCTGGGTTGAAAGTGCGGCACAGATTGATATTACGCCGAAAGGAATTAGTATCCAGGCTTCACCGGTTGCGCGATCATTAAAAGGTGCGATTAGTTTTGATAATACGGGGTCAGGCAAAAATAAAACGCTTTATCCAAGTGAACTTCGAGCTAAATCAGCGGGGCAAGTGATTACGTTAATAACAGATGATGCAACCGCTTTAAGTAAAGGAATGAGCTTGCGTTATCTTGGTATGAATGTGGGTGAAGTCGAACAGATTTCCCTTGATCAAAAAACAAATCGTATCACAGCAAAAGCATTAATTAACCCAAGTTATATGGGCATGATTGCGAAAGAGGGGACTGTATTTAAAGTGATTTCCCCACAAATCTCAGCAGGTGGAATTGAAAACTTAGATAGCCTTTTACAGCCTTACATTGATATTGAGTTAGGCAAAGGTCCATCAAAAACACAGTTTAATTTAGCGCAAACCGCACAGCCTCGAAATAAATACAGCAATGGCGTGCCATTTATTTTGGAAACTAGTGATGCGATGAATTTAACAGAAGGATCACCTGTGCTTTATCGAGGCGTTGAAGTGGGAACCGTGCGTAAGTTTGAATTGAATTCTTTAGGTGATCGTGTGTTGGTACATATTGCGATTACGCCGAAGTATCAACATTTAGTACGTAAAAATTCAGAGTTCTGGGTTTCATCAGGTTATGATTTCAACCTTGGTTGGAAAGGGGCTGAATTTAATACCGGTAGTATACAGCAATTGTTGAAAGGGGGGATTTCGTTCTCGACTCCATCGGGTACGATCGTTCAACCGCAAGCAACGGCAAATCAGCGCTTTATGTTGCAAGTGAAGAAACCAGCTGAAGCACCAACTTGGAATTCTGGTGCTTTACCGGCAAATCAATAAAACATAAAAAGAAATAACCGCACTTTTGAATCATCAAAGTGCGGTTATTTTTTAGGTATTTTGAATAGTGTTATAGGTGTTATTGTCCCATATTTTTGACTGATTTTAAAAAGCCTTTGGCTGAAGTATAGACTTCATCTTTTCCCTGAGCATGTAAAATCATATCGGACATTTCTCGGAAAGCGCCTTTACCGCCTCCAAGTGCAAGCACATAATCTACGGCATTTTGCACATAAGGTGCAGAGTCTGCCACAGCAAAAAGAAAGGCCACAGGTTGCAAAAAGCAGGGAGATCGACGCTGTCATCACCAATATAGGCAGTTTGTTCTGCGGTAACTCCTGCTTGTTTCATGAGTTCCAAACAAGCACTTTCTTTCTCAAGCTTGCCTAAAAAGAACAATTTAATTCCGAGATCACTAATTCGCTTACGTAGAATCGCAGAATCTCTGCCCGATAATACGGCGACTTGAATACCTGCATCCATCAACATTTTGACACCAAGTCCATCGCGTACATGGAAACTTTTTAATGGCTTCACCATTCGCATCGTAATGGAGTAGTCCGTCAGTTAATACACCATCGACATCGGTGATGACCAATTTAATTTTCTTTAATTTTTCGTTAATCATTAGCTTGAGAACTCCACTAAGCCCACAACATTATTTTCGTCATTGACCACAACCAGTGAGTGAATTTTCTTCTCTTTCATCAAGTCTTCCGCTTTCGCCAAGAATTCATTTTCATGAATGGTTTTTGGTGAAGAGGTCATCAATTCTTTAGCGGTCTTGTTAAGGGTATCAGCACCATTAGCTGTTAATGCTCGGCGCACATCACCATCGGTAATAATGCCTTTAAGTTGTTGGTTTTCCATCACTAATGCCACACCCATGCGACCTTCATTCATAATGCTTAAGCAATCAGTGAAGCTGGTATCTGGTGTCGTAATTGGTAGGCGAGTTTGCATTTGATCTTTTACTTTGCATAACAAACGACGACCAAGGCTACCGCCTGGATGGAATTTCGCAAAATCAGCTGGTTGGAAATGGCGAGCAGTAATCAATGAAACCGCAAGGGCATCGCCTAAGGCTAAAGTGACTAATGCCGAAGTGGTTGGTGCGAGGTTGTTTGGACAGACTTCACGCTCTACGGTGATATCTAAAACATAATCCGCATGGCGAGCAAGCGTTGAGTTTTTATTGCTGGTTAGGGCAATAATTTTATTACCAAAGTTTTTCAAACTTGGAATGAGTTTATTTACATCATCGGTTTCACCGCTATAAGAAATCAGCATCACGATATCGATCGGTTTTAACATACCTAAATCGCCATGAAAGGCTTCAGTCGGGTGCAGGAAGAAACTTGGGGTTCCTGTTGAGGCAAAAGTCGCCACCATTTTTTTGCCAATTAGCCCTGATTTACCAATACCACCAATGACTAAACGACCTTCGCAAGCAAGGATAAGATCCACAACTTGAGAAAACTCATCATCCAAGCGTTGGCTTAGTTGTGCAAGCGCTTGGCTTTCGACAGAAAGGGTTTCTCGTGCGATTTGTAAATAATTCATAGGAAATCCTTATGATAAAAGTGCGGTTGAAAATAACCGTGTTTTGCAGGGCTATTCTAACGGAAGTTATTAAAAATAAGAATGAAAATTTGACCGCCCTTTGAATTCCCCCTATACTACGCCGCGAGTTGGTTAGACAATCGCTGGTTTATTGAAGCCCTTAACCGTGTTCGCACGACCTAGTGGGACAAGTAAACGAGAGGAAAGTCCGAGCTACAAAGGGCAGAGTGCCGGATAACGTCCGGGCGGCGTGAGCCGACGACCAGTGCAACAGAGAGCAGACCGCCGTGAAAACGGTAAGGGTGAAAGGGTGTGGTAAGAGCACACCGTGCCGTTGGTAACAACGTGCAGCAAGGTAAACTCCACTCGTAGCAAGACCAAATAGGAACTCAATGGATGGCCCGTCCAGAGTTCGGGTAGGTTGCTTGAGCGGCAGAGTAATTTGTCGCCTAGAGGAATGATTGTCCACGACAGAACTCGGCTTATCGACCAACTCAACAAATTCATCAAAAAATGACCGCACTTTTTGTTTTTTTCAATTCTTATTGGGATGGAATGAATAAAAAGTGCGGTCATTTTCTTTGTATTTTACCACAAGCTCATTTGTTCTAAATGACTTTCTTCCGGTAACGTCACGTGTAACCCCACGAGACGAATGGATTTCCCCTAGCTACGTTGCCAAATTTGTTCCAGTAATTGTTGAAAGCTTTTTAGTGATAAAGGCAAGCCAGTTTTTTCTAAGGTCGTCACCTGAAAATCTTCAAACTTTAATTTCACCCCAATTTTGCGAAAAGCGGTTAAAGGGATATTCGGTGCACTTCGTTCAATACGGCGAATAAGCTCGGCATAGAGATTATCCAGCAGCGCTATACCTTGTTCAATATGGCTAATATTTTCGGATAAAGTGCGTTCCACGCCGATAGATTTTCGTTCTCGATGTGCTTGGATTTCACGATCATCAATGCCATGGCTAAAATCCCAAATTCGCTTACCCATTTTACCGAAGATATTTAACAAAATAGATTGATCGAGTTTTTGCACATCTCCGCAAGTTTCTAAGCCCATTTTCAATAAACGTTCAGAAGTAACTTTGCCCACACCAGGGATTTTTTTCAATGGCAGTGTTTTTACAAATTGCTCCACTTCATGAGGTTGAATCACAAATTGTCCGTTCGGTTTATTCATATCGGAGGCAATTTTGGCGAGAAATTTAAGTGGTGCCACACCGGCAGAGGCGGTCAGTTTTAATTCATCAAAAATCGCTTGGCGAATTTCTTGTGCGATCCATGTGGCGGATCCTGAACATTGTGTACAATCCGTGACATCTAAATAAGCCTCATCTAAGGAAAGAGGCTCAATAATAGACGTATAGCGTTGAAAAAAATTTGATGAATTTGTGCGGATACCTGTTTATAAAGCGGCATATTGACTGGCACTAAAATCAGATTCGGGCATTTTTTGATGGCTTGTGCTGTCGGCATCGCACTGTGTAAACCAAATTTTCGAGCTTCGTAATTACAGGTAGTGAGTACACCACGTTGTCGAGAACTCCCCCCCACAGCAACAGGTTTGCCCTGTAGTGTTGGATTTTCACGGATTTCAACAGAGGCATAAAAGCAATCCATGTCAATGTGAATGATTTTTCGGGTGGAACTCATGCGGTAAGTGCGGTCAAAATTAGGCGTGTTTTTAGTATATCGAAAAGAAAATAACTGTTCAACCATACAGTTGTTAAGGAGCCCACATTGCGTGGGCTAGATAAGAGAATTAACGATCAGAAAGAACGGTTTTATCACCAAACAGGATAACGCGTTCAATAGGATAAACATCAATTTTTTCTTGTTGGTTCATAAAGACTTTGCGTGCGTCTTCAGCCAATTGAACAAACGGAATTTGTAAATTAATATTGATGGATTTACCCGGTTGTAATGGGGTTTCTAAATTGATTTGCATATCTTGGCTGTAAATCACTTTACGGTTATTCACATATACGCCCACCCATTGAATATTTTTGATTGGTTTTTGACCAATGTTAGTGATTTCATGTTTGAATGCACTTAATGCTTGGCCATTTTCATCAACTACCATTTCACGATTACCAATATTGATGGCAAGGTATTTGTCGATGTTATCACTCGCTTTTGCCACTTGTTGAGTTGTTTGTGATGCTTTTGCAGGTGTTGCTTCTTTTGCAATAACTTGTGTGTTAAATGCTAAAACATAATGCACCTAATGAAAGTGCGGTCAGAGATTTTAATGTTTTCATTATTCGATTCCTTATAAAAAAGTGGCAAAATTTTACCCTAACTTCTCTGGTTAATAAATAGCTTCTTTTCCTTTCTTGGATTTTTTGATAAACTGCCGAACGATTTTTGGGGCTGATTCTGGATTCGACGGGATTAGCGAAGCCCAAGGTGCACGTCGAGGTGCGGTAGGCCTCGTAAATAAAACCGCAAAAATAGTCGCAAACGACGAACAATACGCTTTAGCAGCTTAATAACCTGCTCATAGCCTTCGCTCCCCAGCTTCCGCTCGTAAGACGGGGATAAAGCGGAGTCAAACCAAAACGAGATCGTGTGGAAGCCACCGTTTGAGGATCGAAGCACTAAATTGAATCAAACTAGCTTAAGTTTAGCGTGTCTGTCCGCATGCTTAAGTGAAATTAAAGACGAGACTAAACGTGTAGTACTGAAGGTAGAGTAATTTCGGACGCGGGTTCAACTCCCGCCAGCTCCACCACAAAATAAACCTATCAAGTCCTATGAAAGACTTTAAAGCCTTGAAAATAATAACTTCAAGGCTTTTTTATTATTCTTTCAAAAATTTATATAATTATCTTATTGTGGAAGTGGTCGATTTATTTTAATAAAACAAACCTAACCTAAGGAGAATTATGGCGTTAATTAACTGCCCTGAATGTAATAACCAAGTAAGTAACCAAGCTTTAAAATGTCCGTCATGCGGTAAACAACTCCGCAAACCAAAACGTACATTTATGGGCAAGGTTTTTAAATGCTTATTTATTTTTATTTAATGTATTAATGGCAATTTGGCTGATTGGTGGTGTTGCTTCAAGTGCTTATGTGATTAATAATACTATAAGTAATACTGAAAGAGCAGGTACGCTGCTTGGCACAGGATTAGGCGCAAGTATAATCCTTACACTTTGGGTAATTGGTGATGTGATTCTTGGTTTATTCGTTTTATTAACTCGCCCAAAAGCATAATTCTTTTTAATGCCTGTTTTACAACAGGCATTTTTATTTATTTCTTAATCTTCTTCACGTCTATTTCTTCATCTTCTACTTTCAATTCGTATTCAATTTGACTGGTAAAACCGTCATCTGAAAGATAATGCATTAGTCTTGTTAGTAATCATAAAATTACCGCTACCTAAAACGCACTTTTAAAAATTAAAGTAAAAAGGCATAATTGAAGCCCTCATTTTTTTCAGAATTATTTGTTGTAGGAGCAAAAAGATGAATATTTTATTACTAGACGGTGGAAAAGAGTTTGGTCATTCACATGGTGAGTTGAATCATACGCTTCACAAAAAAGCGAAAGAAGTTTTGACCGCACTTGGACACAATGTAAAAGAAACCGTGATTGATGCCGGCTATGATGTTGAAGCAGAAATCGAAAAATTCTTATGGATGGATGCCGTGATTTGGCAAATGCCGGGCTGGTGGATGCACGAGCCTTGGACAGTGAAAAATACATAGACGAAGTATTCACCACTGGACACGGCAAGCTTTATCAAAGTGATGGTCGTCATCGTGTCAATCCAACCGAAGGCTACGGCACAGGTGGCTTGTTGCAAGGCAAAAAACACATGCTTTCACTTACTTGGAATGCACCGATTGAAGCATTTACCCGTGAAGGCGATTTCTTCGAAGGTAAAGGTGTAGATACGTTGTATATGCACTTCCACAAACTCAACGAGTTCATCGGCTTGACCCGTCTGCCGACATTCCTATGCAACGACGTGATTAAAAATCCACAAGTTGAACAATACTTGGCAGACTACCAAGACCACTTGGAAAAAGTGTTTGGTTAATTGCAAAATATTGGTTTAGAAGGTGAGATTTTGCTTACCTTTTTTATGTCTAAATTAATTATTATGCCAATTTTTTTAATTCTAATTCACCAACGCGCTCACAGGCCTTACGGTAATATTCGTTGAACCTTTTTATTTCCGCACAGCTTATTGTCTGGTAGCATTGCATATTCTATAATTATTATCAAAGGTAGATATATGGGTTATCATTAAAAATGTAAATAATTTAGATATCTATGTAAAAAAACGGAGAGAATTGTTTTGAATTTAACGATTAGGAACCTAGAAAAAAATTTAAATGGTTGGTAATATGGAATATATGATATTAAGTCTTCAGGTGCTTTGGGAGGAAATTGGCAAATACGCATTCTTTTTTTGATTGTCAATGTCTACTGCATTATCAGAATGTATCAAAACCGTCATTGGAAATATTGTGCAGTTGTTTTTCATTCTGCTCAATGTCTGGGTAATTTACGGATACTGGATTGATATCATTAATTCGTATCTTTATTGGAATCAATAAGATAGTCAAAAGGCCGTCTGAATGAAACACAAGAAAACAAATATCCTTTTTAGGAATAGTAGCAGCAGGCTATCTCAGTATTGCATTAGCAAATATAGGATTAAATGGAATGATTGATGGCCACGGCAATCCCGAGCAGGCAAAAGGCATGGCTTGGGGAGTTACGATGGCAGATGCTACATTGGTTAACGCTACACCGGAAAATTCTTCATATTTAACGTTGGATGCAGAAGCGGTAGATGTATCCAATAAGTACAGTTCCGAATTTTATTTGCAGAACGGAACGGTCTTGCGAAACTTCTTTGGTACGGGATCTATATGGGGCAGAGGAGGGTATTTGGGAAGAACGGCAGAGTTTGATTTACTTCCCGAAAGACTGACTTTTACTTATTCCTCCCAGTTTGAAAATAAATTTTATCAATTGGATGAAGCCCTTCCAACCGATAAGATACGTCCTATGATGGCAAAAAGTTATAGGGTATTCAATAATGCAGTAGAGGACACAGAAACTCCGCAATATGAATCTCCCAATGATTTTGAATTGGCTGTTGCTCCTGACGGCTGGGTGACGCTGAACCTTACCAATGTCTTTATCCGCAAGGAATTGATGTCTTGGCAGACAAAAGAAATCATGCCTTCTGTGGAAGAGGCTGACAAACACCACTTTAATGAAATATGGTATTACAAAGTCGTAGGTTTTCACAATCAGGAAGAACGGAAAGAATATTTAGACAGAGTCCGTAAAGAATACCCCAATTTCTACCACTCTTATATTGATGGGCCCCAAAAGGTCAGTGCGGAGTGGTACAAACAGATGCAAACGAAATATCCATGGAACTTGGAAGTTGAAGTGGATGGAGGAGAATGGAACGGCGAATATTATATGGAATTCGCTAATACGGAGCGCTGGACGGCCATCGGTAAGGAGAGGATAGAAGAAGAGAAGAAGGCAATGAAGGCGATGCCAACTTACATCAGGATATGGTTAATAGACAAAGAAACGGGTAATCGGTGGGGCATCAGATTGCATCCATTTAAGACTGAAGAACAAGAACAGAATGATTATAAAATCATATACGATGATGCCCGACTAAACGGGTTATACAAGATATTTCAACAGGCGTTCCCCGGAAGGACTCGCGTGCAGAATATTAGTACACCTTCAATAAATCAGTTTGCCACGTTGAAATTGAAATTTGATGATCATTTTGAATTAACCGAAGCATATCTTCAAAAAGATGGACAAAAATTTGTATTGCCAGATGCTAAGCTCCATCAACGTTATGAAATCAACAATACTGCTTATTACTAATATTATTAGGAAAATACGGCTTTGATAACTTTATCAGTCATGAAAACCAATCAGTCGAGGAGAACTGCTGCCTGCCGAACAGATCAGTGCCAAGAGGGATGAGAACGGCAATCCCATTTTTCGGGAAGATACTGTTTGGCGGCTACTCAAGTGTGAAGATAAAAGGGCAAGTTTGTTTCAATGAAAAAGAGTTGGAAGAGCTTCAAAAGTAAAATATAAACGAAACGATAAAAAGGTCGTCTGAAATCATATCGGGTTTTCAGACGGCTTTTTGCAAACTACACCGCGAAACCGAACGTGCCTTTAAACATATCCGCCAACAAACACAATACGACCCTATGGGCAGAATCCTGCAGCAAATCCACAACCGCAGCCGGCGCGAATACGGCTACGATGTCGCCGGACAACTGACCCACATCCAAAGCAGAGGAGGCCTTTAGAAGGTGAGCATTTTGGCTCACCTTTTTTATTTAATACAGTAAAATACGTGATTGGATCGCCATCGTATGTAATCGTTGAGCTAATATCTAAATAGTAATATTGTCAGCATAGTCTGGTACTTATCACAGAAAAAGTAAATGCAATGCTTATACAAAAATTTTTGGAAAAGAAAAAAATGTGTTTCAGATATCTTATTAAAGGAATTAAAAATGTTGAGATCTAATTCTTCACTTCTTTTTTTATTGTCATGTTTCTGACTTCCTGTGCTTCCTATGATTATGAAGTAGAATTTAAAAATTACTCTATTAATAATAGCTTAGATAAAGTACAGGCAGATGTTCATTTTGTTGATACCGATCATATTCTTCAAAAACATTTACTACAACTCCCTGGAAGCGGGATTGATTGTAAAAATGAACTGGGAGAAGTCGTGTTGGTTGAAATTGGAAGAGAGAGTGAAAAATAAAGAAACTAAAGGCATGGTTCAATTATGTGGTAACAGTGATCAAGTAAATTGCCAACCGGTTAAATTTAAATTAAAAAGATACACATTTAAGTGCAACTCTTCTTTTACCGATATGTTTCATGATTTACACAAGGCTAGAAAACCTTTTCTGATAGATTTTGATACACGAACACTTCAGAATAAGTTATAGATGGGATAGTCAGCGAGTATTGGGATAAAAAATCCAATATTCGTTGTTGTTTTCCCAAGACCGTCTAAAAAATTCTTTCAGATAGCTTTTGCTTCATTATTCTATCCGTTTGCCGAATGTATTATCCAAGCGAGGATATCTCCTTTTTTATTATTCAACCAGATTTTTGTGAAAGGCATTAAAAATGAGATAATTCTCAAACCTTTTAAAAGGCGTTATTTATAAAAATATTTGGAGAAAGCATGGAACACAAACTTGAGGATATCATTGCGATTTTTAATCAATGTTTTGAAGAAGAATATAATACGCGATTGGTTAAAGGTGGGGATGAGCCGATTTACATTCCTGCAAATGATGAGGTGCCTTATAACGCCATTTACTTTGCGAGAGGCTTTTACAGCAGTGCATTACATGAAATTGCCCATTGGTTGGTGGCGGGGAAAGAGCGCCGTAAATTAGAAGATTTTTGGCTATTGGTATGAGCCGGATGGTCGTTCTGAAGAACGTCAGCGTGATTTTGAAAAAGGTGGAAGTGAAGCCTCAAGCGTTAGAATGGATTTTAGCCACAGCGGCAGGTTTTCGTTATTTTGCCAGTGCGGATAATTTGAATGGTAATCCAGGGGATACGCAACCATTTAAGCAAGCGGTGTATGAGCAAGTGAAAACCTATGCAGAAAAAGGCTTACCAAAACGTGCCGAAACCTTGCGTCATGCGTTGGCTCAATTTTTATGGTACGGAAGACCGAATTGATTTAGCGAAATTTGATGTGACTCGAATCTAAAAGCGCGGTCATTTTTTTAGGCAGATTTTTGCGTCTGTCAATTTTTCCTTAAAATCGGCTAGAATAGGCCGATTTTTATTTTTTTAGCTTTAACTTTATAAAAAAATATGAAAGATTCTATTATTGCAAAACTTGAAAGTTTAAAAAGAACGTTATGAAGAATTAGAGGCATTGCTAGGCGATGCGTCGGTGATTTCGGATCAGGATAAATTCCGTGCGTATTCTAAAGAATATTCACAACTTGAAGATGTGGTGAAATGTTTTAATCGTTGGAATCAGCTTAACTCTAACATTGCTGAAGCAGAATTGATGTTAGATGATCCTGAAATGAAAGAAATGGCAGAAATGGAAATTGAAGAATCCAAAGCCGAAATTGAAGAAGTCGAGCAACAACTTCAAATTCTTTTATTACCAAAAGATCCAAATGATGAGTATAACTGCTATTTAGAAATTCGTGCAGGTACAGGTGGTGATGAAGCGGGCATCTTTGCCGGCGATTTATTCCGTATGTATAGCCGTTATGCAGAAAGTAAACGCTGGCGTGTTGAAATGCTCAGCGCCAATGAAAGCGAGCAGGGCGGTTATAAAGAAGTGATCGTTAAAGTAAGCGGTGATGGCGTGTATGGTCAGTTAAAATTTGAATCAGGTGGTCACCGCGTACAACGTGTACCAAAAACAGAAAGCCAAGGTCGTATTCATACCTCTGCTTGTACTGTTGCGGTTATGCCTGAATTGCCAGAATCTGAAATGCCGGAAATCAATCCTGCAGATTTACGTATTGATACCTACCGTTCATCTGGCGCGGGTGGTCAGCACGTTAATACAACAGACTCTGCGGTACGTATTACCCACATTCCAACAGGTATTGTGGTGGAATGTCAGGATGAACGTTCGCAACATAAAAATAAAGCGAAAGCGATGTCTGTATTAGCGTCACGTATTGTTCAAGCGGAGCAAGAACGCCAAGCGGCAGAGCAAGCAGATACTCGCCGTAACTTATTAGGTTCAGGCGATCGTTCAGATAAAATTCGTACTTATAACTACCCACAAGGTCGTGTCACAGATCACCGTATCAACTTAACGCTCTATCGTTTAGATGAAGTGATGAACGGCAAAATTGACGAGCTTATTCAGCCGATTATCACTGAATATCAAGCCGATCAATTAGCAGCGTTATCTGAGAATAATTAATGACCTATCAACAATGGCTTGCCGATGCTGCGCAAGCCTTAAATCAGGTAAATCCGACAGAGAATGGCAAAGTTGATGCGTTAGTGCTATTGCAACACGTAACAGGCAAATCGAGAACGCAAATTTTAGCTTTCAACGAAACGGAAATTGATGAAAAAGTGCGGTTAAAATTGACCGCACTTTTTAGATCGTCGTTTAAAAAGGCGAACCTATCGCTTATATCCTCGGTGAAAAAGAATTCTGGTCCTTGCCTTTAAATGTATCTGAAGGAACATTAATTCCTCGTCCAGATACTGAAATTCTCGTAGAAAAAGCATTACAAATTGCGTTAGAAAAACTGGAAGAAAATCCACCGCACTTTCGTATTCTCGATCTAGGTACCGGCACTGGCGCTATTGCGTTGGCGTTGGCTTCTGAGCTTTCTCCTATTTGTCAAAAAAAGCATATTCAATTAGATGTCATCGGTGTGGATTTAATGCCAGAAGTCGTCAAATTAGCGCAATCCAATGCAGAAAAAAATCAGCTCAAGGTGCAATTTTTGCAGAGCCGTTGGTTTGAAAATGTTGAAGGACAGTTTGATATTATCGTCAGTAATCCGCCTTATATTGATGAAACCGATGAACATCTTTTCCAAGGTGATGTACGTTTCGAGCCTCGTTCGGCGTTGGTGGCAGGTGAAAACGGTTTAGCTGATTTACGTCATCTTATTGAGTATGCGCCAGGACATTTAAAAGATAACGGCTATTTATTGTTAGAGCACGGCTGGAAACAGGGTGAAGAAGTGCGGTCAATTTTCTGGCAAAATCATTGGCAAGGGGTTGCAACCATACGGGATTATGGCGACAATGAGCGCGTAACGTTGGGATATTGGAAGCGGTAATGAAATACGATCAAAAAAAGCCTTATATGCTGAACTGACTCATTTTTTTATTTGAGCATTTGTGAGAAAGAGCAACTTGATGAGCCTCGTTTAAGAGGGCTTGTTGGAAGCTTAGTGCGCAAAGCTCGCCAAGCTATTCCTGAAGAATGGGATGATAAAGCTAAAATTCATCAACTCTTACAGTTATTTTACGGTGATTGGGGCTTTTCATTGCGATGCGGATAATTATTTCTATGCTCGTAATTTATACCTCACGTATATTTTAGAAGAACGTGAAGGCATGCCAGTGAGCCTTGGCGCCTTAATCCTTTATTTGGCAGCAAGTTTAAAATTGCCGATTTATCCCGTGAATTTCCCGACCCAACTGATTTTTGCGTGCAGAAGTTGATGGTGAAGTGGCGTTTATTGATCCTTGGAGCGGAAAATATATTTCAGTAGATGAATTGAAAAAGCTTTATGAAGGTGCCTTTTGGTTTTGGGGGCTCAAATTCAACCTGAGGATTTAGCTCGAGCAGATATTCCGATGCTTACCGCACGTTTCCGCCAGCTCGCCAAAAATGCCTTAATTCGTGAAGAACAAAACGATTTGGCTTTTAATTATATCCAATTCTTGTTAGCGGGAAGAAAAGATCCTTACGATATTCGCGATCGTGGCTTAGTGTTGGCGCAAATGGGCGCTTATCCTTCAGCCATTGAGGATTTGGAATATTTTGTGGATCAATGTCCGAATGATCCCACTTCTTCTCTGTTAAAAACTCAACTTTTAGAACTGAAAGGCGAAGCATTGAAAGATGCCAATGCCATCCATTAAAAAGGAAATATTATGCAAAAATAAAATTGTAAAAATTGGCAATATTGATGTCGCAAATGACAAACCTTTTGTACTTTTTCGGCGGAATGAACGTGCTTGAAAGTCGCGATATGGCAATGCAAGTTTGTGAAGCTTACGTGAAAGTGACTGAAAAAGTTGGGCGTTCCTTATGTTTTTTTAAGGCATCTTTCGATAAAGCTAACCGTTCTTCAATTCATTCTTACCGTGGTCCAGGTATGGAAGAAGGTTTAAAAATTTTTCCAAGAGATAAAAAGAAACCTTTGGTGTGAAAGTGATTACCGATGTGCACGAAATCTATCAATGTCAGCCTGTTGCTGATGTGGTGGACGTGATTCAGTTACCTGCATTTTTAGCTCGTCAAACTGATTTAGTCGAAGCTATGGCAAAAACGGGTGCGGTAATTAACGTGAAAAACCACAATTCTTAAGCCCTGGTCAAATGGGCAATATTGTCGATAAGTTTGAAGAATGTGGTAACGATAAAATTATCCTTTGTGATCGCGGTTCAAACTTTGGCTACGATAATTTAGTGGTGGATATGTTAGGTTTCGGCGTAATGAAAAAAAGTGTCTAAAGGCAGCCCAGTTATTTTTTTGACGTGACCCATTCATTACAATGCCGAGATCCGTTTGGTGCCGCTTCAGGTGGTCGTCGTGAACAAGTGACCGAATTAGCCCGTTCTGGTTTAGCAATTGGCATTGCAGGCTTATTCTTAGAAGCTCACCCAAATCCAAACCAAGCAAAAATGTGATGGCCCTTCAGCATTGCCACTTTCAGCATTAGAAGGCTTTTGTCTCACAGATGAAAGCCATTGATGATTTAGTGAAGTCTTTCCCTGAATTAGATACATCTATCTAATAGAGAAGTGCGGTTGAAAATAACATTGTTTTTGACCGCACTTTTGTTCTGTAAAAGGAGAAAACAATGAATATCGTATTTTTAGACAGCACGGCAATTCCAAAACATATTCCTATTCCTCGTCCAAGCTTTCCGCATAACTGGGTAGAGTATGAATATACTTCTGCGGAGCAAACCATTGAGCGAGCCAAAGACGCGGATATTATTATCACCAGTAAAGTGATTTTAAGCCGCGAGGTGTTGCAACAATTACCTAAATTAAAGCTTATTGCTATCACCGCAACAGGCACCAATAACGTGGATTTAGAGGCTGCAAAAGAACTCGGTGTGGCAGTTAAAAATGTGACAGGTTATTCTGCCACGACGGTACCAGAGCATGTGTTGGGCATGATTTTTGCGTTAAAACACAGCTAGCTGGCTGGCAACGCGATCAAATCACCGGCAAATGGACTGAAAGTAAACAGTTCTGCTACTTTGATTATCCCATTACAGATGTGAAAGGCTCAACGTTAGGTGTGTTTGGAAAAGGTTGCTTAGGTACAGAAGTAGGGCGCTTAGCAGAACTTTTAGGCATGAAAGTCCTTTATGCTGAACATCGAAATGCCACAACGTGCCGTGAAGGTTACACGCCTTTTGAAGAGGTGCTAAAAACAAGCCGATATTCTCACATTACATTGTGCATTGACCGAAACAACTAAAAATTTAATCAATCAAGAAACCTTGTCACTTTGTAAGAAGGGGGCGTATTTAATTAATACTGGTCGAGGTCCATTGATTGATGAGCAAGCAGTTTGTGACGCATTGAAGTCAGGACAATTAGGTGGTGCTGCATTAGATGTGTTAGTGAAAGAACCACCAGAGAAAAACAATCCTCTGATTGAATTAGCGAAAACGATGCCGAATTTAATTATCACGCCTCATATTGCTTGGGCGAGTGATAGTGCGGTAACCACGCTAACGAAAAAAGTGACACAAAATATCGAAGATTTCGTTCAACAATTAAATCAAAAATAATGAATTTACCTATTTCTTTATACGTCGCCCTGCGATATTGGCGTGCAAAAAGCGCCGATCGTTTTGGGCGACTTGTTGCTAATTTGGCAAGCTTTGGCATCGTACTGGGTGTGATGGCGTTGATTATTGTGCTTTCTGTCATGAATGGATTAGAAGGCTATCAAAAAAACAGCAGGTGCTTTCGAGCATTCCACACGCGATTGTTAGCCAAGAAACGCCTATTTCAGCAGAAAAAATGCTTGAAAATACACCGCACTTTGTGCAAAAAGCCGTGCCAATTAATACGACAAATGTTGTGTTTCAAACAGCAAAAGGTGTGAGTGCAGGACAAGTAATTGGTATTCAGTCTTTTTCAGATGATCCTTTACTGGAAGGTTTCGATCCTAGCCAATTTAATCAACTTTTACCGCAAGGTGAGTTTAAGTTGATCATTGGTGATAATCTGGCTCAAAAATTAGGTTTAGCAGTGGGCGATAAAGTTCGCTTAATGATTACTGAAAATAGCCAATATACGCCATTTGGTCGTGTGCCGATGCAGCGTTTATTTACGGTGAGTGAAATTTACTATGATTATGGCGAAGCATCAGGTTATGAAGTTTTTGCTAATTTAGCGGATATTGGTCGCCTAATGCGTATTCAGCCAGGTGAGGCGCAAGGCTATCGTTTATTCCTGGATGATCCTTTCCAAATCACAGAATTGCCAACCTATTTCAAAGAGAGTCATATCAGCGATTGGCGTGTCCAAAAAGGGGAGTTTTTTTCCAAGCGGTTCGTATGGAAAAATATGATGGGCTTGTTGATTAGTTTAATTATCGTTGTTGCGATTTCCAATATTGTGACCCTCATTAAGTTTAATGGTGGTAGATAAACAAGGGAAATCGCCATTTTGTAAACGCAAGGTGTGACTAAATCACAAGTACGTTCGATCTTTATTTATCAAGGTTTATTGGTTGGGCTAGTGGGCACGTTGATTGGTGCCGTACTGGGCGTATTAATCACCTTGAACCTTGGGGGCAATTTTTAAGTGCGGTCAATCCGAACGGTGTTTTCTTGCCAACATCCATTGAGCCTGTGCAAGTCATTATTGTGATTGCCTTTTCTTTATTGTTATCTTTATTATCAACCATTTATCCCAGCTTATCGCGCGGCAAAAACAGAGCCGGCGGAAGCATTACGTTATGAGTAAAATATGAATAACTACTTATTAGAATGCCAAAAATATTAATAAATTTTACCAAGAAGGCGAGAACCAAACCCAAGTATTAAAAGGTGTAAGCTTTGCCATGAAACCACAAGAATTAGTGGCGATTGTGGGGAGTTCAGGTTCGGGAAAAAGTACTTTATTACACACCTTAGGCGGCTTAGATCAGCCAAGCAGTGGGGAAGTGTTTATTAAAGGGCAATCTTTGCAAAAAGCGTCTGAAAGTGAATTGGCTAAATTACGTAACCAAAAATCTCGGTTTTGTGTATCAATTTCACCATTTAATGGCGGATTTTACCGCGTTAGAAAATGTGATGATGCCGATGTTAATTGGTCGTCAGAATAAAACAGAAGCAAAAGATCGTGCTGAAAAAATATTGGGTGCAGTAGGCTTAAGTCATCGCATTACCCATCGTCCATCTGCTCTTTCAGGTGGTGAACGTCAACGTGTGGCAATTGCTCGTGCATTGGTGAATAATCCCGCTCTCGTCTTAGCCGATGAACCAACCGGGAACTTGGATCATAAAACTACAGAAAGTATTTTTGAGTTGATTCAAACCTTGAATGCGGAACAAAATATTGCGTTTTTTTATTGGTGACACATGATATGTCATTAGCACAAAAACTGTCTCGTTGTTTAACGATGCAAGATGGCATTTTTGAAGGAAGGTGCATAATGAGTACGCCTTTTTCATTAGTTGGCGTTATCAACGAGGTAAGCAAAAAGAATCCGTTGGTGGCGTTAATTTCAAAATTCTCTGCTATCGGTATCGCCCTTGGTGTGGCAGTATTGATTGTGGGATTAAGTGCGATGAATGGTTTTGAGCGTGAGTTGAATTCACGTATTTTGGCTGTCGTGCCACATACGGAAATCATGGTAAATCCACATGCCAATGAAGCCACATTAAACCATTGGCAGAACCTTGCGGAACGTCTAAAAACGAACAAAAAAATTACCGCACTTTCACCTTTTGTGAGTTTTACTGCCTTAGTCGAAAATGGCAATAAACTTAAAGTTGTACAAGTGAAAAGGGGTCGATAAGCAAGCTGAAGATCAAGTGAGCTCTCTTGGTCAGTTTGTGGAAGGTGATGGCTGGCAAAAAAATTCGCAGAAGAAGGCGGATTGGTGCTGGGCTCTGGTATTGCCAAAGAGTTAGATGTCAAAGCAGGCGATTGGGTGTCGTTATTAATCTCTCAACCGAATGGCGAAGATCAAATGGCTCAACCTAATCGTGAGCGTGTTCAAGTGACCGCTATTTTACGTTTAGATGGTCAGTTAGACCACAGTTATGCCTTACTGGCATTGCCTCAAGCACAAGAATTAATGGGGTATCGTGAAGATCAAATTACCGGTGTTGAATTGAAAGTTGATGATCCATTCAAGGTACAAGAAATGGATTATTCGATGCTAAATGATTATCCACAACTGCTTTACATTCAAAACTGGGTGGCAAAATTTGGCTATATGTATCGTGATATTCAACTTATTCGTACAGTGATGTATATCGCCATGGTGCTTGTAATTGGGGTAGCGTGTTTTAACATCGTTTCAACCTTAATTATGGCGGTAAAGGACAAGCAAGGTGATATTGCGATTATGCGAACCCTAGGGGCGAATAATGGATTTATTAAACAAATCTTTATTTGGTATGGCTTGCTTGCAGGAATGAAAGGGTGTTTGATTGGTATCGTGTTAGGTGTCGTACTCGCACTGAATCTCACGCCGATTATTCAAGGCATCGAGACATTACTTGGTAAAAAACTGTTATCAGATGGCATCTATTTCGTTGATTTCTTACCAAGTGAATTACATTGGTTCGATGTTGTATTAGTTCTCGTGGCAGCATTGGTATTGAGTTTACTCGCCAGTCTTTATCCAGCCAGTCGAGCCGCGAAGTTACAACCGGCTCAAGTATTGAGTAATCATTAATAAAAAAATCAGGGATTAAGTATTTAATCCCTGATTTTTTTATTGTTCAACCATTAATCATTATTGGTTTTCTTTATCTGTTTTTAATAAGCCAGATGAACCTTCGGAATAATCACGTGGAGGCTCTTCAGATTTACTTTTCTGATGAGGCTGTCACTAGCTGTTGAGTAAATAAACCTTTATTGGCAGGTTTGTTACCGAGTAAAGCTTTCAGAGGAAACCGCGTAATGACGATACAGTTTTTGATAATCCCCAATTAAGGTTTTAAATAATTCGGCACTTTCCGCGAAATGTTTTTCAAGTTGTGCTTGTTGATCGCTTAACTGTGTTTTCACTTCTTTTAGCTCAGTTTCTGTCTGAACTTGTTTTTTTAACTGAGCCTTTCGTTAAACGTAATAATAAATAGCCTAAGATTACGCCAACCACAAGCCCAATCACAGCGGCTTGCCATATTTCTGGTATCCATGATTGCATACATTACTCCTTATTTTGAATTCAGTGTTTAGTGTAAAGGAAAAACAAAAAGGTTTCTTTGCGGTTGATCACATTTTGAAAAAGCATTGTTTACACAGCTGCAATAATCACGATTTCAACTTTCCAATCAGGATCTGCAAGTTTCGCTTCTACTGTTGCTCGGCTTGGTGGATTTTGACTATCGACCCATTCATCCCATGCTTGGTTGAGTTGAGCATAATCTGCCATATCAGCAAGGAAGATTTGCGTGGTAAGAATTTTTGCTTTTTTTCAGAACCAATTTCTGCCAATAATTTATCGATCAGTGAAAAGGACTTCTTTGGTTTGTTCGTAAGCATTTTGCTTAACGGTTTTTTCCGGTACTTGACCAGCAAAATAGGCGGTGTTGTTATGAATAACGACTTCAGAAAAAGCGTTTGCTTGGTTGAATGCGTTGAATCGACATAATAGCTCCTTTTTGATGAAGATAATTCCATTCTAAAGGTGGTTTTTAGACTTTGTAAATCAAGAAATTGTGAGATAAAAATAATTGAGAATTTTTTTATCAACTAAAGGAAACTATGAAACTCCTGATTTCGAATCAATATGGCGCCATTGTGATGGCATTATTGCCTTTTGTTTACGGTATGTTATTAGCTTCACCTGTTTGGGCGCATTTCTTTTTGCTGTTAGCTTGGTTCACCATGTATTTGCTGAGTTACCCAATGCTTAGTCTCTTTAAAGGCAAAAAAATATGGCGGAATATAAAAAGTGGACAATCATCTATGGTGTCGCAGCTTTTTTATTTGCGCTTCCTGCCATTTTTTATAACTGGCAAATTCTTTTCTTTATTGCGGCTATGTTTCCTTTTGTGTTGGTGAGTATCTATTACACCAAGAAAAAAGATGAACGCAATCTTCTCAATGATTTAGCGGGTATTGCAATTTTTTGCCCTTGCAGGCATGGGATCCTATTATTTTTCTGACCGCACTTTTGATGAAAAAATCTGGTGGGTAGCATTGTATCCAAGCTTATTTTTTATTGGTACGACGCTTTACGTCAAATCAATGATGCGTGAACGTAAAAATCCGCTTTATCTCAAAGCCTCTATTATTTTTCCACGTGCTTTGTGTGCTCGGCTGCTTGTTTACCCAGCAATATGTCTTGTCACTTGCTTTTTGTGCCGGCGTTAATTCGTGCCATTTATTTACCAACCAAGAAACTTTCGGTTAAGCAAGTCGGTCTAATAGAATTCGGAACATCCGCCATTTTTTGATTATTTTATTGATAGCGACATTATAAGATGAAGACATTAGCCAAACTTTTACTCCTCACCACGCTTACCTTCAGCAGTTCAGCATTTGCGATGAAAACCATTGATTTAGTGGATAAAGCACAAATGACAGAACAGCAAAAAATGGATCTGGCGCAAAAACTGGCCGAGAAACAAGATTGGAAAGCCGTTTTTGAAATTATGTATCCTTTAGCTTTGGAAGGTAATTTACAAGCACAAAGCAATTTAGGAATGCTTTATAATTTAGGCCGTGGAGTGGATGAAAATAAAGAGTTGGCTTATTGGTGGTTTAGCGAAGCTGCTGAGCGAGGCAGCATTAAAGCCATCAATAATTTGGCGGTCATGTATTTCAACGGCAACAACTATGTGAAACAAGATACTGCTCAAGCGATTAAATTATTTGAAACCAGTGCAACAAAAGATCCTGATGCCATGCTTACATTAGGGGAAATTTATACCAATCAGAAAGAATTTACCAAAGCCTTTGAATGGTTCCAAAAAGCCGCTAATGCGGGTAGTAATGAGGGGCGATTCCGTTTGGCTCGTTTGTATGAAGAAGGGATTGGGACACAAGTCAATATTGGTTTGGCCAAATTGCTTTATTTGGAAATTATGAATACGGCGAAAAAGGATGAAATCAAAGAAATCGCCAGACAGCGATTACAGCGTTTAAGCTTGTATTAAAAAAGTGCGGTTGATTTTAACCGCACTTTTTTTATTTCACCTCTGCACCTTTCAACCAGCGTCTGACCCAACTGCGGTTTGGCATTAAGTTATGAATCAGATCTTCGCTCATCGGTAAGGGCTCGCCATAAATTAAGGAAGTCAGTGTTTCCCCTAAAAATGGTGCAGAGGTTAATCCTCGTGAGCCTAATGCGCCGATTAAATAGAGATTAGGGTAGTTTTGCAGCCTGTTCTATTGGCTGTTTACGGCGGCGTAAATTAAAACAAATTTTGATATTGTGTTTGCTGCGCTAAAAAATGAGGAACAGCCCCCATTATTGGCGTAAGATCACGAACCGAACAACGTACACCGATTCGAGCAAGATTGCCCGATGTATCTACTTCTTTTGTCCACTCTTCAGGAATATTTTGCTGAATTTTTTGTTGGTTTTCTTGTTGTTCGGTTAGGTTAAATTCACGAGTCGCATTATCACGAACATGACTGGCACCAATACAATGACTGGTTTTCGCTTGATCGACTGGCGTCAGGTAGCCGTCATAGCACAACACAGTTTTGAGTTTAAGTAACTTTTCCGATGTTGGAATTTGGCTCACTTGTCCTCGAACAGGATAGAGTGGGAGTTTTTGTGTTTGCTCAAAATCAGTGAGTTTATATCCGTTTGCTAAAACAACCACTTCATGGCAGAAAGTTTTATTTTCAGCTGTAGTGATTTGCCAACCATTTTCTGTTTGCGAAAGTGCGGTTACTTTTTTTGTGATGTTTTTAATCTGGACACCTTGTTTTTCTAAAAAAGCAAAAGCATGCTGAACTAACTGACGTGGTGCAAGCCAAGCGCCTTGAGGAATAAAACCGCCCCCAAAAGGTAACGGTAAGCCCACTTTTTTGCTTAATTCAGTTTGACTTAATGACTGATATAAATCAGAAGGCAAATTCAGCTTAGCGATTTTATTTAATTTACTTTCAGCTTTCTCATTGTAAGCACAAAGCGCGACTCCACAGAATTCGTGTTCAAATTCGATTTGTTGCTGAATTGCCCATTGTAGTAATTGATGACCATAGGCGAAGGCATGAATATAAAAACGAATATTGCGTTCGTTATCATCACTCAGTTGCGGATAAAAAGCGCCTTGTTTGTTGCCAGAGGCATTAAGGGCAGTTTGCTCATCTTCGCAATAAATTGTGATTTTTGCTCCGCGTTTAAGCAAGGAGATAGCCGTACAAAGCGAGGCAATCCCGCCACCAATAATGGCAATATCTTGCTCGTTTAGATTAGCGGACTGACTATGAAACCAGGGCGCTGAAAGTGCAGTCAGTTTTTTCATGTTTTTTTGACCAGAAAGACATTCTCGTTTTTTTACCAAAGCCTTTGCGCTTTCGTAATATCAAAGCCTGCATTTTTCTAAGCCTTTTTCTGACCGCACTTGCCGCAGTAAAGGTCGCAAAGGTGCCTTTGTGATTTTGGTAAAACGAAACATTTGCTGATAAAGCTGCTCGTTCCACATGTCGGGGTTTTTTTACTCGGCGCAAAACCATCTAAAAAAACCACGCATCAATTTTTATCATTCATATAATCGCCCAAGCTGTGGCAGATTTTTCAGCGACATCACCAAACCAAAGATCTCAACGAGGTTTCATCAAAATGAAAACGATAGCAACCTTGAATGGGATTAAGCCAATGCTGTTGTAGATGTTCAGCTAGGTGAGAAAATTGTGGATAGGCTAAATGGGCTTGTTGTAATGCATCAAGTGGCAAAAGGGTATTTTTTTCAAAAGAGATAAAATAAAAGGCGTTTTAAAGGCGAATCTGGGTATTTTTGACGAAATTCACGGAATAGAGAGGTCACTGCAAAGAAATTTAATCCAGTGCCAAATCCCGTTTCAGCAATAACAAAAGTGGGCTTCTTGATAATTAACCCAGCGTTCCCACAACTGATTGCCTTCTAAAAACACGTAATGCGTTTCCGCTAAACCATCTTGATTAGAAAAAAATACACATCATCAAATTTATCCGAAACAGGCGTATTCTCTTGGTTAAAATGAATTTTTGCGTGCTGAATGGTGAACATGTGTTAGCCCTTTTTTGCCTTATCAAATTCTTTTTATAATAGCACGGAAATTTTTGAGTCGGTTAAAACTTAACTGGTCGAACAAATGAATTATTGCTTGCAATATTTTTCATTTCATAGTAAATTGCGTTCAGCTAACAACTGTAAGTTGAATTAAATTTCCCCTAAACTCATAAGGAATAAAGAATGAAAAAGAGCTGTAATTACTGGTTTTTGGTATTATTTCAAGTATCGGTAACAACAAAGAAGAAGTTTTGGCTTCATTAAAAAGCAGGTAAATCTGGTATTGAAGTCGTGCCTGAGTTTATTGAAATGAAAATGCGTAGCCATGTTGCCGGCACAATCAAACTTGATCCAAGCGAGCACATCGATCGTAAAGTGTATCGTTTTATGGGTGATGCGGCAGCTTATGCATACCTTTCTATGCGTGAAGCGATTGAAGATTCAGGTTTAACAGAAGATCAAGTTTCAAATGACCGTACTGGTCTTGTAATCGGTGCGGGTACCGGTTCTGCACACAACCAATTAGTCGCTTGTGATGCAGTGCGTGGTCCACGTGGTGTGAAAGCAATTGGTCCTTACGCAGTAACTAAAACGATGGCATCAAGTGTGTCAGCTTGTTTAGCAACCCCTTACAAAATCCGCGGTGTGAACTACTCAATCAGTTCTGCTTGTGCAACGTCTGCGCACTGTATCGGTCACGCAGTTGAATTAATCCAATTAGGTAAACAAGATGTGGTTTTCGCTGGTGGTGCGGAAGAATTATCTTGGGAATGTGCAACAGAATTCGATGCAATGGGTGCCGTTTCAACTAAATACAATGATACCCCAGAAAAAGCGTCTCGTGCTTACGATGCAGACCGTGATGGTTTCGTTATCGCAGGTGGTGGTGCAGTTGTAGTGGTTGAAGAATTAGAACACGCATTAGCACGTGGCGCAAAAATCTACGCAGAAATCGTGGGCTACGGTGCAACCTCTGATGGTTACGACATGGTAGCGCCAAGCGGTGAAGGTGCAGAGCGTTGTATGAAACAAGCAATGGCAACGGTAGATACTCCAATTGATTACATCAACGTACACGGTACATCAACACCAGTTGGTGACGTGAAAGAATTAGGTGCAATCAAAAATGTATTTGGTGACAAAATCCCAGCGATTTCTTCAACCAAATCAATGACCGGTCACTCTTTAGGTGCAGCAGGTGCACACGAAGCAATCTATACCTTATTAATGCTACACAATGACTTCATTGCACCAAGCATTAATATCGAAAACATTAGACGAAGCGGCAGAAGGCTGCAATATCGTGACTGAAACAAAAGAAAATGCAGGCTTACAAACTGTCATGTCAAACAGCTTTGGTTTCGGTGGTACAAACGCGACTTTAGTGTTCAAACGCTATAACGGCTAAGTAAAAACCTCTTAAAATTTAACCGTACTTTGGATCTTCCAAGTGCGGTTATTTCCTATAATCCATCCCTTTCTCCTTAATCATCATAGAAATTGACGCTTAAAAATGTGATCTGGCTCAAAAATTTTTGAATAAAAAGAATAAAAAAATTTTTTTATTTTTTTATAAAACTCCATATAAAACTACGATTTTCTGCTTTTTTATATTAATTATCTTTATTTAAAATCTTAATATTTGATTTTGTTGGTTTTTAATGCTTTTTAATTCATTTTTTTAGACTTTTCTCATGCTGGACAAGCCGTTTTCTTTCGGTATGATGTTTCCATTGTTTTGACACGAATCGTAACAAATAAAAGTGCGGTCAGTTTTAGGAGTAAAATATGAAGAAATTATCCGGTGCGGAAATGGTGGTTCAGTCTTTGCGTGACGAAGGCGTTGAGTATTTATTTGGTTATCCAGGCGGTGCCGTATTGGATATTTATGATGCAATCCATACTCTTGGTGGGATTGAGCATATTTTAGTTCGTCATGAGCAAGCCGCGGTACATATGGCAGATGGTTATGCACGTGCGACAGGTAAAGTAGGTTGTGTGTTAGTGACATCTGGTCCAGGTGCAACCAATGCGATTACGGGGATTTTGACCGCTTATACTGATTCGGTACCAATGGTGATCATTTCTGGTCAGGTAATGAGTAGCTTAATCGGCCGTGATGCGTTCCAAGAATGTGATATGGTGGGGATTTCTCGTCCAGTGGTTAAGCACAGCTTTATTGTTAAAAAAGCAGAAGACATTCCAGGTATCTTGAAAAAAGCCTTTTATATTGCTTCAACAGGCCGTCCAGGTCCCGTTGTCGTAGACATTCCAAAAGATACCGTAAATCCAACTTTAAAATATCCTTACGAATATCCAAAATCTGTAGAGCTTCGTTCTTATAATCCAACGGTAAATGGTCACAAAGGTCAAATTAAGAAAGCATTAAAAGCATTATTAGTGGCTAAAAAAACCGGTTTTATTCGTGGGCGGTGGGGCAATTGCGGCAGGTTGTCATGAAGAATTAATACAGTTCGCAAAACGTTTAAATTTACCGGTCACCTCATCGTTAATGGGTTTAGGCGTGTACCCAAGTACGGACAAACAATTTTTAGGCATGCTTGGGATGCACGGGACTTATGAAGCCAATACAGCCATGCATGAAAGTGATTTAATCCTTGGTGTTGGTGTTCGTTTTGATGACCGAACTACTAACAACTTAGATAAATATTGTCCGAATGCAAAAGTGATTCAGATTGATATTGACCCAACCTCTATTTCTAAAAACGTCCCTGTTGCGATTCCAATTGTAGGTAACGCGAAAAAAATGTATTGGATGAGTTCTTAAGCTTATTAGGTGAAGAAATTGGTTCGCGTCCACAAAACCAATTAGAAGATTGGTGGAAACAAATTGATGAATGGAAAGCGAAAAAATGCTTGGATTTCGATCGCACTTCAGGCGTCATTAAACCACAGCAAGTCATGGAAGCCGTATATCGCATCACAAAAGGCCAAGCTTATGTGGCATCGGATGTAGGGCAACACCAAATGTTTGCCGCATTACATTATCCGTTTGATTTACCGCGTCGTTGGATCAATTCGGGTGGTGCGGGTACCATGGGCTTTGGTTTACCAGCTGCATTAGGGGTAAAACTTGCGCATCCTGAAGCAACTGTGGTTTGTGTAACGGGTGATGGCAGTATTCAAATGAATATTCAAGAGCTTTCAACAGCAACACAATATGGTATTCCTGTAGTGATAATTTGCTTGAACAACCACTTCTTAGGCATGGTAAAACAATGGCAAGATTTGATTTACTCAGGCCGCCATTCTCAAACTTATATGAATTCTTTACCGGATTTCGTGAAGTTAGCAGAATCTTATGGTCATGTGGGAATTCAAATTTCTACGCCAGATGAATTGGAAAGCAAATTACAAGAAGCCTTCAGCATTAAAAATAAATTAGTCTTTGTTGATATTAACGTCGATGAAACTGAACACGTTTACCCAATGCAAGTTCGCGGCGGGGCAATGAATGAGATGATTTTAAGCAAACCACAAGAGGAGAAAGAATAATGCGTAGAATTTTATCTGTTTTATTAGAAAATGAATCCGGTGCATTATCTCGTGTGGTCGGCTTATTTTCCCAACGTGCATTTAACATTGAAAGCTTAACTGTGGCACCAACCGATGATCCAACGCTTTCTCGTATGACGATTGAAGCGGTGGGTGATGAGCAAGTACTCGAACAAATCGAAAAACAACTTCACAAATTAGTGGATGTGTTTAAAGTTATTAACTTGAGTGAACATGAGCACGTTGAGCGTGAAGTGTTATTAGTAAAAGTGCGTGCAACAGGTTCATCGCGTGATGAGTTAAAACGTTTAGCCGATATCTTCCGTGGTCAGATTGTGGATGTAACAACAAAATCCTACACAATTCAATTAACAGGTACAAAAGACAAATTAGATGCTTTTGTTGAGGCTGTGAAGGAAGAAAGTACATTACTTGAGATTGTTCGTTCAGGCTTAATTAGCCTTTCCCGTGGTGAGAAAAATATTCTCTAATAATGTAGAAAGTGCGGTTAAAAATGACCGCACTTTTGAAAACGAAAAAAGGAAGTCATGATTGACTTCCTTTTTGTTTATTCTGAATGAATATTAAGCTTCCGATTTATTAGTGAATGCGATATATAAACAAACCACAAAGCCGGCAAGTAAAACATAAGGCGTAAAGGTTGGAACGCCAGTAGGGGCAGCCGCGAAACCAAAGTTATGTGCCGCTGCTGCACCCAGTAACATACCGAGCACAAATAATGCTGAGTCATTATTTCCTTCACCAATATTGACTAATTGCTTGCCTGGACAACCGCCGCCTAATGCAAAGCAAAGTCCGCAAAGCGCCATAGAAAGGAAATTGTAGAGATAGTCATTATGCGCGATAGGTTGTTTTTCAAAGCCTAAATGAAATTGGCCTAGTAAGGCATTGGTTATTGCCGCAAAGACAATCAGTGCAATCACACCATTTAATAAATGTGCATCACGGAAGAGGACAAAGTTTCGGAATGCCCCTATTGTGCAAAAACGTGATTTTTGCATCAGCACACCGAGAAGTAATCCGCCAGCAAGTGACATCCAAATAGCCGCATGTTGTGCACCAGGCCCTTTTTCAGAGGTATAAATCGCTAGATTTTCACCAAATTTAAATTGGGTTAAGGCTAAAACAAGCAAAATCACCGCAAAGATTGGACCGATTAAGCTAGAAGATTGGCTTTGTTCCTTAGATTTACCTAACGAGAATCCTCGATTAGCGAAGAAAATGCCACCTAATACACCGGCAAATAATCCTACGATACCGGCAATTGCAGTGAGATCACCGCCACCTAATCGTAAATAAGCACGCCATGGACAACCTAAGAAAATGAGCGCACCAAGCATCGCAAAAAAGCCTAAGCTAATACGAGCGAGTGGGGCAGAGCCTCCACGAGGTTTAAATTCTTTAGATAAGAATGCACTGGCGAGTGCTCCTAAAACTAATCCAATGAGTTCTGGGCGAAGGTATTGTAATGGGGCAGCGTGGTGTAATCCAAGCGATCCGGCAGTGTCTCGTAAGAAACAAGCCGCACAAAATCCCATATTACCAGGATTGCCATTATAAGTGAGAAGTGGCGCAACGATACCAAGTGCAGCACCTGCAACCACAGGCCAAGTTAAAATTTTCATAGTTAGACCCTTGTGATATCTGAAGTTAAATTGAATTGTGTTTTTTTAATAATAAAAAAACAAAGGTATTGTAGAAAGAGTTGAAAAAAATAAAGAAAGTTTATTTTTTTGAAATTGTGAGCAGGATCAATAAATTGATATTAGTAACCTTTAAC
>BNJV01001193.1_pt1 | contig 85538 bp, 104 predicted proteins | sample 8540591 | NCBI WGS metagenome assembly BNJV01 (sample SAMD00202457, study PRJDB9452) | human saliva metagenome | host: Homo sapiens
TCATTTCAGCTAAAGAGGCACTATTACCAGTTAATGAAGTACTATTTTATTTTACAGAAGATGAATACAGTGGCTGCTGAAGATACAAGAGAAAGATTAGTATTCTTAAGAGCTTGTGATATGAATGCAAAAGAATAGACCAAATATACTTAGGAAATGGAGCTTAACGATTTTTATACTAGAACTAGAAAAAAAAACTAAGTTTGTTGTTGTAGGTTGTACAAAAGTTTTAGAAACTGTTTCTGTGTTGCATGGAACAAACAAGGCAGATAACCATGATATGCTATGAACATAAGAGGAAATGAAATTAATTAGAACTTGAGAGACGATTTAAAAGTTTTCTTAGGAAGAGAAGTTGATTTTGATAAGATTAAGCAAAAATGATTTGAAGTTGAGTTACCAGATAAGGTAGACTTTATGTATATGCAAAATCATAAAATGTGGGACGAGTATGACACTAGATGTAATAGCTGGAAGATGTAACTATAGTTGTCCCACTTGTACTTGTTTCTCAATGCAAGATATCCACTATAAAGAAAATAAAAATATGGGAGAAAGAAGAAGAGTTTGGGCTTCGCCAAGTAGATGGATATACAAATATAGCTGAGGGCACTCATTTAGAGTAAACATGGTCAAAGAATGAGATTTAAAACTTTACATAAAATTATGACTATAGAAAAGATTTGGAGAAAATATGTGTAGGTTGTGGAAGATGGATGATATGTGTCCAACACATCTCAATATCTGAAGCATATGAAAAGTTGCACGTGCTATGAAAGAAAGATAATGAAGAATTGATATCAGAAGTTTATGAAAGTTGTTAAAGCAATGAAAGAAAAAAGAGAGGAGTAGAATATGTGTAATTGTGATAACCTTATATCCTTGTCCAGCTGAAATTATTGAAATAACAAACATACAGATATTGAATGGACATTTAGAGTAAAAGCAGATACAAGCAAACAAAACCAGGCAATTTTATGAAATTTCACCTGTTGGAGAAAGCCCTATCAGTTTCTAGGTATAGGTCAGATTTTATAGATTTTACTATAAGAGCTGTTGGAAGAGTTACAAATGAAATTTTTGAATATAAAATTGGAGATAAATAATCATTAGAGGACCTTATGGAATGGTTTTGACTAAATGAATATGTAGGTAAAGATTTAGTTATTGTTGTTGGAGGAAGTGTTTAGCACCATAGAGGAATAATACAATTTGTATATAATAATCCTGAAAAGAAAATCTTTTAAATTAATTGCAGGTTTTAAATCTCCAAAGATGTTTTATTGCAAAGACTTAGAAGAATGGAGCAAAAAACTTGATGTAGTTTTAACTGTTGATGGAGCAGAAGAAGGTTACAAAGGAAATATTGGTTTAGTTAAAATATATTCCTGAATTAAAATTCAATGATTTATCAAATGTTTCAGCAGTTGTTGTTGGACCTCCTATGATGATGAAATTTTGTAGCAGAATTCTAAAATTAAATGTTGCAGAGCATCTTGGGTTTCTTATGAAAGAAATATGCACTGCAGGTATAGAAATGTGGACACTGTAAAGATGGATGCAGCATGTGCTGTTTAGACTGGACCTGTATTTGATTACACGAGCTGCAAAGATTTAGTAGATTATTAATAGATTGGAGAAAAGAAATATGATTAGAGATTTGAATATTAGAAAAGTAATGAAAAATGCTTTAGAATAACTAAAACCACACACAAAACTTGCACTTAGAGTAAAGAGTTCCAGGAGGATTAATGAGATCTGAAATGTCTTATGTTGGTTTCAAATAGCTTCAAAATATGGAGATGGACAAGTTCATATAACTAACAAGACAAGGGTTTTGAAATTCTTGGAATAGATATGAAGATATGCCAGCAGTAAATGAAATGGCTCAACCTTTGATTAGGTTAAATATAAATCAAGATGAAAAGGAAAAGGTTATTCTGCTGCAGGGACAAGAAACGTTTCAGCTTGTATAGGAAATAAGGTTTTGTCCTAAGGCTCAATATAACACAACTGCTTGCAAAAGAATTGAAAAGTAATATTTCCTAATGACTTTACATGTGGAAAAGTAGCTTTAACAGGTTGTCCTAACTGATTGTATAAAGCAGAGAATGCATGACTTTGGTATTATAGGAACTTGTCTACCTGAATATGAAATGGATAGATGTGTAACTTGTGGTGCTTGCGTAAAGAAATGTAAAAAGTTTCAGTTGAAGCTTTAAGAATTGAAAAATAATAAAATTGTTAGAGATGAAAAATAATGTATGAGTTGTGGAGAAATTGTGTTATAAACTGTCCTATGTCAGCTTGGACTAGAAGCCCTAAAAATATTATAAACTTATGATTATGGGTAGAAACAGGAAAACAAAAATCCAAGACTTGCAGAAGATTGGTTAAGATGGGTAGATGAAGATAGCATAGTTAAAATTATAGAAAAATACATATAAATATGCTAAAAGAATTTATATCTAAAGATGCTCCAAATGGTAAGGAACATATGGGATATATAGTGATGATAGAACAGGTTTTTAAAGTATTCAGAGAATGGGCTTTAAAAGATGTTACTCTACCTAAAGAAACTATAGAAAGAGAACCTATATATTGGTCTGGACCTAAATACAACTATATTAAAATAAAAGTTCTGCTGAAGTTAAATTATTTAGCTTTGGCAGTACTTATGATATAATACTAAAAAGAGGTGATATAATGCAAAAAGATTTTTAAAAAGAGTATTTAGTTGAAAAGAAAAGGGACTTATTCATTAAAATGGGATGCCTTAGATAAAAGATTTGGGAATGCAGATTTAATTTCTATGTGGGTTGCTGATATGGAAATAAAAGCCCTAAAGAAGTTATTGAAGCATCTAAAAGAAAGATGTGAACATGGAGTTTTTGGTTATTCTTATGTGAGTGATGAATACTCTAATTCAGTCATAAATTGGTTAAAAAGAAAACATAACTAGTGAAAATAAAAAGAATGGCTAAGATTTACAAAATGGAGTTGTAACTGCAATATATTGTTTGTAAATATTTTTACAAAAGTTACGATGCAATTTAATATTAACTCCAGTGTATTATCCATTTCATAATGCAGTAAAGACAATAACAGAAAATTAATAACTTGTGATTTAAAAAGAATACAGATGGTTATTTTACTATTGATTATGATGAAGTTGAAAAGAAAATAGTTGAAAATAAATGTAAAATTATTTATACAATGTTCACCTCATAATCCAGCAGGAAGAGTATGGAAAGAAGAAGAATTAGCTAGAATTTTTAGAAATTTGTAAAAACATAATGTTCTAGTTATTTCAGATGAAATACATCAAGATATTACAATGAAAGGATATAAAACATATACCTTCAGCAATAGTTGCTAATGGAAAATATGCAGATAATTTAATTACTGTATCAGCAGCCTCTAAGACGTTTAACCTAGCAGGTTTAATACATTCTAATATAATCATTAGTAATGCTGAATTAAGAAAAATATGATGAGGAAATATAAATCAAACAGAAATTAGTATTTTAGGAATGTTAGCAACCTCAAGTTGCCTATGAAAAAGGTAGTGAATGGCTAGAAAAATGTTAAAGAGATAATTGAAGATAACTTTAATTACTTAAAAACTGAATTAAATAAGCATATACCTGAAATTACAATAACAAATTTAGAAGGAACATACTTAGTATTTTCTAGATTTAAGAAAAAAATTATACCTATTGATAAAGTAAAAGAATTTATTCAAGATAAATGTAATTTAGCAATAGATTTTTGGAGAATGGTTTGGAGCAAGTTTTTAAAGGATTTATTCGTATAAATCTAGCAACAGATCCCTGAAATAGTTAAAAAGCTGTTGAAAACATTATCACTGAATATAAGAAATTAAAATAAAAAAATATTATAAATGAAGTAAACTGTTTAAAGTAAATATTACTGAGAGAGATAAAAATCAAGAGTCGCTGTAATTTCGAGCTGGTCAACAGTGGACACAGTGAATTCTTGATTTTTATCAAAAATTTTATTCGTACATTTTTACTATTATTTACAACAGTATTTTTATTTGAATTCTTTTTAACTTCTGCTATCCAATTTTTCAATTCTTTTTGGAGTTAGGTTAGCTTGATTTTCTTCATCAAGAGCGAGTCCTATAAATTTACCATCTTCTATAATGCTTGTTTCTTCATAGTGGTAACCATCAGTACTTGTAAATCCAACTACTTTAGCTCCTTTACAATGACATCATACAGATGTCTTATTCCACCACAGAAAGATTCTCCAAATGCAAATTGATTTCCAAGTCCAACTAATCCAACAACTTTACCTGTAAAATCAATTTCTTCATTTCTTTAAATTGTTCATCCAAAGTTGCATGAGCTTCACCAACTTGGTAAGTAGGTGTAACAAAAATAAGATTTTTCATAATTTTCTATTTCTTTAACTGCACTTTTAATATTAAAAGTTTTGAAAATCATCATGCTTTTAAGAAAAATTCAAGTTCATCAACAACACTACAGTTGTTTTTGTAAGAGTTGCATAAAAAATTCCAATAGTTTTCATAAAAATTTCCTCCATTATAGTTCACATATATCTTTTATTACTGCACTTGCTAATAACATACCCGCAACAGGTGGTACAAATGAAATACTTCCAACATTTTTAAATTTTTCTTCCACCGTCTAAATTAAGTGGTTTTTCTTGGGACTTCATCTGAATACACAACCTTTAATTTACTAATTCTTCTATAACTCTTTTCTTATAACTTTTGCAAGAGGAGCAAACAGAAGTAATATCAGCTACTTGAAATCTTGAAGGATCTAATTTAGTTACCAGTTCTCATACACAAGATATTATATGGAGTTTTAGACTTAGTAGCAAATTTATTAAATCTAATTTAGCTGTTACTAAATCAATGGCATCAACTATATAATCATATATCTTTAAAGAAATAAATCTACATTTTTCTTTAAAAATTTTCATGATATACAGTTAAATTTATTTCAGGATTAATTGCTAAAATTCTTCTCTTTAGCAACCTCAACCTTAGCTCTACCTATAGTAGATTGAGTTGTAATAATTTGTCTATTTAAATTAGTTTTATCCACTGTATCGAAATCAACTATAGATAAATCACCAATGCCTGCTCTAACTAATGACTCAACAGCAGCTCCTCCAACTCCTCCAAGTCCAAAAACAATTATATTAGAGTTTTTAAGTTTCTCTAAAATTATCTGAACCAACTAATAGTTCTGTTCTTTGTAAAAACATATGTTCTCCTTAATTATTTACTAACTTACTAAATAATAACATAAAAATATGTAAACCACTAAGAAAAGTAAACTAATAATAGAGGCTGTTGCACAAATTAAAACTTCAACTTCAAGTATAAGTGCATTACTGAGTGGATTTCTTAACGATAAAAATCAAGAGTCTAGCTGCAGTCGAGGAACTGTCGACACATGCTTTGAGCTAACTTGTGACACCCTGCAGTTAGCTCGACTTTACAGCGATACGTGATTTTATCTATGGCCTGGAAATTTCACTCTTATTTGTTTACTGTAGGATTGTACTGTGATTTTGGCAACAACCTCAATTAATTTTAATAATTATATGCATTAGATAGATATTTTTCACCTGAGTCAGTAGAAAGTACAACTATTCTTAGTCCTTTATTTTGCATTTTTCTTTGAGTAGTCAAGAGCAGCTTTTAAATGTAGCTCCACTTGAAATTCCTGCAAGGATACCTTCTTTAAAAACTTAATTCTCTCATCATTTTAAAAAGCATCTTCATCATCACAAACTAATATACCATCTAGCTAAGTTCCATCATATACAACAGGAATTCCACCCATACTCATTCCCATTCCTTTGTATTTTATGAGGTCCTATATAACCTTTTGAAAGTAGTGGAGATGAAGCAGGTTCAACAGGGAAAGTTTTAATATTAGGTAATTTTTCTTTCAATTTTTAGCAGTTCCTGAGAAACTTCCACCAGTATCCAGTTCCACAAATATATCATCAACTTTATTATCCATATCTCTTAAAAATTTCCCTCAGCTGTATTTTCATAGTGAGCTTTTGGGTTATTTGGATTAGTAAATTGATTTGGAATAAAGTATCTTCTTTTTAAGTTCTTCTAATTTATCTAAAACAAAGCCTTCATTCCTAAAGAACCATCAGTTAAAATAACTTCAGTTCCATAAGCTCTCATAAGTTGGATTCTTTCAACACTCATAGTATTAGGCATAACACTCAATTTATAGATTTTTATAGCACATATCATAGCAAGTCCTATACCAGTATTACCGCTTGTAGCTTCTATGATAACTGTATCTTTGTCTATTAAACCTTCTTTCTCAGCAGCTTCAATCATTTTAAGGCAATTCTGTCTTTTTGTACTTCTTCCAGGATTTGACCCCTCTAATTTTTATATAAATTTCATTTCCAAAAGTATCAATATTATTAATTTTAACTAAAGGCGTGTTCTCAATTAAATCAATTACAGAATTTGCTAACATAAAAATCCTCCTATCAAACTTTATTTTTCAACTTATTGTATAACTAAAAGATTAAAGAACTCATTAAAAATATGAAGTTCACTTTTTTATTTTAAAAAAGATTGATTTTAAAATTACTTTTTAGATAAAAATAAGTTCATTGAAGTAGAACTAAAGCTATAAAATTTCTTTTTAAATTTTGATATTTTCCATTGTGGACATTGAAAAATTTTTAAAAATTTCTACCTTTGGTATTTTAAAAATTATCTAAATCTTTTAATAAATTGTAATTCATTTTCAGATAGTGAGTGAATATCAGTTATCAATTTAATTTCTTTTCTTTTTATGATGTAAAAATATTCAAAATTTCTCCATTAGCCCAAGCATCCTCATTATACCAAGACATAAGTTTTAAGAATTCATCTAAACTCATTCCTTTTGCCTCGATTGAAATTTGTTTTTAAAAAGATATTCGATTCTTTTCTAACTCACCTTCAAATACAGGAGTCAAAACCATATTCATCTTTTTCTAAAAAGATAACTATAGAATTTACCTAAAAATTTTTCTGTTTTCTTCTAGATCACCAATAATATGATGAAAATAATCAGTTAAAATTTTTAATATAAAGTAGACATAAAAATACCTCCTAAATCATATCAAATTTAAATGTAATGCTTTTATATTATACATCATATCAGATAAAATATCTATTTAATAATTAATTTTAGTTAAAGTTTATAAAGAAAATAAAGATTTTAATTTTTGTGATTTATGATACAATAATAAAGATTATAATGAATATAGTAATGAATGATTGAGGTAAAAATGAAATTAGTAATAATGGTAATAATATCAGCTGCTATGGTTGGATAACAAACTGGGTAGCTATAAAAATGCTTTTTAGACCACACAACGAAATAAATTTAGGTTTATTTAGAAATACAGGGATTAATTCCTAAAAAGAAGAGCTGAAATAGGAACTGGTATTGCAGATGTAATTCAAAAATGAATTAATTTCTATAAAAGGATGTAATTGCAAATATAGACAGGGAAGAATTTTCTAAAAAGACTTAATGATTTAATTGATGATGTATTAGAAAAACTTTAAAAACTAAAGTAAAAGAAAAATTTCCAGTTATGCAAAATGTTCTTTTTCAGATAAGATGGCTAAAAGATGTAAGTAATACTATAAAAAGGGTATAGTAATGGAAAAATCAAGAGAAGATATTTGAAATATTCTCAAATTATGCTGAAGAAAATATAAATTTTTCACATATAATTACAGATAAAATTTCTAATTTTTTCTCTGATAAGTTAGAAGAAATTATAAATGGTTTAGCCAAAAAGAATTAAAACATATTGAAGTTATAGGAGCTATATTAGGAGCTTTTAGGATTAGTATAATATTTTATTACTTTATTTGTAAAGTAAGAGTGGATTGTGGATAGAATTATAAGTGAACTTGAAAATGCCCTAATGAAATTGAAATTCAAAAATCATTGAGACCAAAAAGTTTTGATGAATATATAGGACAAGAAAACTTAAAAAGAAAAATGAGTATTTCAATAAAAAGGCTGCTCAAAAAGAAATATGACAGTTGACCATATTTTACTTTATGATCCTCCCAGGTTTAGTAAAACAACTTTAGCTGGAGTTATTGCTAATGAAAATGCAAGCAAACTTAAAAATAACATCAGGACTCTATATTAGAAAAAGCAGGAGATCTAGCAGCAATTTTGACATCTTTAGAAGAAAATGATATCTTATTTATAGATGAAATTCATAGATTAAATAACACTGTAGAAGAAATTTTATATCCTGCTATGGAAGATGGAGAACTTGATATAATTATAGGAAAAGAGTCCATCTGCAAAGTCAATAAGAATAGAATTACCACCTTTCACATTGATAGGTGCTACAACAAGAGCAGGTCTTTTAAGTGCTCCGCTTAGAGACAGATTTGGTGTTAGTCATAAGATGGAATATTATAATATAGATGAGATAAAAGGCTATTATTATAAGAGGAGCAAAAATTTTAGGAGTAAAAATTAGTGAAGAAGGTGCTATAGAAATTTCAAAGAGAAGTAGAGGAACACCAAGAATAGCTAATAGACTTTTAAAAAGAGTTAGAGATTACTGTGAAATAAAAGGAAACGGAACAATAGATGTGCTGAGTGCTAAAAATGCCTTAGATATGTTAGGTGTTGATAGCAGTGGTTTAGATGAATTAGACAGAAATATTATTAACTCCATAATTGAAAACTATGATGGAGGTCCAGTTGGTATAGAAACTTTATCTCTTTTATTAGAGAAGACAGAAGAACCTTAGAGGAAGTTTATGAGCCTTATTTAGTAAAAATTGGATTTTTAAAAAGAACTAATAGAGGTAGAGTAGTAACTCCTAAGGCCTACCAACATTTTTAAGAAAGATGAGGTAAAAGATGAAGATAAACACGAAGGTTAGATATGGATTAAAAAGCCTTAGCATATATAGCTGAAAAATTCAAATGATATTAGTTAGAATAAAAGAAATTTTCTGAAGATCAAGATATATCAATTCAATATCTTGAACAAATTCTATTTAAATTAAAAATGAAAAATATAATTGAAGGTAAAAGAGGTCCTACTGGTGGGTATAAATTAACATTAAAAACCTAGTCAAATAAATTTATATACTATATATAAAATTTTAGATGATGAAGAAAAGAGTTATAGATTGCAATGAAAATGCTGAAGGAAAAGGCACATAATTGTACTGAGGAAGCTTGTGGAGAAACTTGTATCTGGAGTGAGACTTGATAATGCTATGACTAAAAATCTTATCTGAAACATCTTTAGAAGATTTTATTAAAAATGGTAAAAATATAGGAGAAAAATTGTTAAGTGTTCTTGTTACAGAAGTTTATGATGAATATATTTTTAGTGATAGATACAAATGATATAAATCATATTAAAAAAATGTTTTTAGAAAAGAAAAAGGAGATATAGTTAGAGCTGTTGATGGTTCTAATGAATATCTTTTGTGAAATCGAAGAAATTAATGATAAAGAAATTAAAGCTAAAAATAATAGAGCAGATAAATTTTCTTTAGATATAGAGCTAGATACAGGTATTTCTATACTTAAAAGGAGATAAGATGGATCTGACTATACAAAAATTAACTGAATTAGGAATAAAACAAAATCATTCCAATTGCAGTCAAAAGATGTGTAGTCAAATTAGATAAGAAAAAGACAGATGGGACACAATAGCAAAAGAAGCATTAAAAACAATGCCAAGGAGTTGTTCCTACTGTGGTTGATGAAATAGATTGACAAGTTAAATTTAAAAGACTATGATTTAGTGTTAGTTCCTTATGAGAATGAAGAAGAAATATTTTTAAAGATATTTTAAGAAAATTTAAAAGTTAAGCCTTCAAAGATTTTATATATCATAGGAGCTGAAGGTGGCTTTTGAAAAAGAAGAAATTGATTTTTGAAAAAGTCAAGGAGCTAAAAATTATAAGTTTGGGAAAAAGGATATTAGGGCAGAAACAGCAGCAATAGTTACAGGAGGAGTAATAATAAATGAGTTTTTTTCTAAAAAGTTGCTTTTTCATACCTTAGGTTGCAAGGTTAATCAATATGAAAACAGAAAGTATAAAGAATCAGCTTATTAAGAGAGTGATATGAGGAAGTTCCTTTTCGAAGATAAATCTGATATATACATTATAAATTCATGTACTGTTACAAGTATGAGCAGACAGAAAAACTAGAAATATGTTAAGGAGAGCAAAAGAAAATAAATCCTGAAGCAAAGGTTATAGTTACAGGAGTTATGCACAAACAAAACAGTAGAGAAATATTAGAAAATAGAAGATGTAGATTTTGTTATAGATAATAAGAATAAAAGTAATATAGTGAATTTTGTTGGAGCTATCGAAGATATAAGTTTTGAAAAGAGAAAAAATGGAAATATCTTCCAAGAAAAAGAGTACCAAGAATATGAGTTTGCTACTCTAGAGAAATGACAAGAGCCTATGTAAAAATACAAGATGGATGTAATCATTTTCTGCTCATATTGTAAAGATACCTTTTTGCCAGAGGTAAAAGTAGATCAAGAAAGAAAAGAAAAATATTTTTAAAAGAAATAGAAAAATTAGTAGAAGATGGTTTTAAAGAAGTGATATTAATAGGTATAGATTTAAGTGCCTATGGAGAAGATTTTGAAGAAAAAGATAGCTTTGAGTCTTTACTTGAAGATATATTAAAAATAAAAAGATTTAAAAAGAGTTAGAATAGGTTCAGTTTATCCTGATAAAAATAACTGATAAATTTATAGATTTATTTAAGAATAAAAACTTGATGCCACATCTTCACATATCTTTACAGTCTTGTGATGACACAGTTTTAAAGAATATGAGAAGAAATTATGGAAGTGCTCTTATAAGAAAAGTCTATTAAAATTAAAATCTAAAAGTGAAAAATATGGAATTTACAGCAGATGTAATAGTAGGTTTTTCCTAAAGAAGATGACCTCTATGTTCCAAAAATACTGTAATGTCATAAAGGAGATTGAATTCTCAGGCTTTACATATTTTTCCAATATTCCGATAGAGAAGGGACTATTGCAAGTAATATGGATGGTAAAGTAGATGCTAAAAACTAAAAAGCAAAGAGCTGATAGTCTGGATCAATTGAAACAAGAAATGATATTGAGAGTGAGAGAAGTATTTAGGAGAAGTTTTAGAAGTTCTAGTTGAAGAAGAAAAGGAAGGTGAGTATTTCGGATATTCTCAAAATTATTTGAGAGTTAAATTTAAATCAGAAGAAAAAATCTTATAAATCAATTAATAAATATAAAAATAAAAATCGATAGAAGACGATATCTTAATCGGTGAAAAAGGAGAATTTTTATGGCAACTAAGAGAAAAAGAGGGCGTGCTCCTGTACTTGTACTAGTATTAACTGTGATTTTATTAGTTCTTTTATTTCTTAATTTTAGAGGAAATAATATAAAATTATCAAAAAGATGAAAAAGTATTGATTATAGGTAAACAAAATTTATTTGCATATATGAAGATAGATTAGCAGTGAAAAATTCCCTTATGAACTTTATATTGATAGTGAAGAAACAGTTGAAGATTTAGTTAGCACTAGAAACTATGAACAAGTATTAGAAAAATAAATTCTATTGTTCCTGAAAAACTTACAAGATATATAGTTATTAAAAAGTGGGAAATAAAACTAGATGTAGAAAATCAAAAGAAATATCCCAGAAACTAATATAGGTGATAAAAAGATTTATACTAACATCAAGTGTATATGCTATGTTTAAAGATTTATATCATGAAAAAAATTCTGTTGATGAACAAAATGAAAATATTTTTAGTTGATGTATTTGAATGCTAATGGAGTAGGTGGATATGCAAGAAAACAGGAGAACTTATAAAAACAAGTTTAGGTATGAAGTATAATGCAGCTAACTATGAAACTACTCAAGATCAAAGTTATGTTATTTTTAAAATGATATTCTAAAGAAAAAGCAGCTGAAATATTAGATAAATTACCTGAAAAATATTTTAAAATTAAGACTAAATCAACAATACCAACTTTAGCAAATATAGTTGTGATAATTGGAAAGTGAAAAAATATTAATTTTAAAATAGATATTTATGGTGCTGACTCTGTTTTAAAAGATGCAACTGATAAAGTTAAAGAAAAATTAGGGTTACTACTGATGTAAATACTTCTGCTGCAAAAAGAAGGAACAGAACAATCAGTTATAGAATACAATAAAGAAGATTATTTTATAGCCTTAAGAATAGCAAAAGAATTAGGAATTACGGATATGATTGAAAATAATGATTTGGTTAATAGAATTGGCGTAACTATAAAGTAGAAGATGTAAAATGACTATAGTGATATCTTTAATTTTAATTTTTATAGGGAATAGGCTCCCATTAAATGGAATTTTAATGGGAGTAGTTCTCCCATTCATATCCTTTATAATTGGAAAAGAATAAGTCCATTTTTATATTTTTAGCTTGATTTTATATTCTTTACAGACAGACAAATATTCATATAATTTTTTTGATTCTAGTTTTTATTCAGTATAGTGAATTTTTCTTTTTTTCATTATGTGGAATACAATAAGAAAAGTATTTTTATATTTATTGCCTTTTAGATGTGGCATTTTATATGTTAGTAGTTTTTAGAAGTATTATTAATAATGAAATTGATATAGTGTATTTAATAATTAATGTAGTAAGTTTTTCATTTTTAAATTATTTTTATAGCAGTAGAAAGAACAAAAGGAAAGTAGATGAAGCTTAATAAGTATAGAGATAATGATGTAGTATTGGGGGATAAGAGAAACACTAGGGAAATATGGTTTAAAAGTTATAGTTTTCCCATGTGTGTGCTTTTTAAGACTTTTATACCTTCAAGTTTTACCAAGGAAATGAATTTTTCTTATTGTAGCAGAAAGAAATCAATATAAATTAATCAAAAATAGATTCACCTAGAGGAAAAATATTTGACTCTAAAGGTAAAATTAGTAGTAACAAATGGAACAGGTTACAGACTTTATATATTCTTTAGAAGAGAAGAGAATGAAGAACATATAAAAGAAATAGCGAAAACTTACAGATAAAAACAGAAGAGATTGTGAGAAAAGAATTAAATATGGTGAAATTTTCCCATATACAAAAAGATAATGTTTTATTTTGAAGATTTAGAAGAAGAAAAAGCACATAAGTTAATGGAAATAATAAACAATTATCCCTACTTAGAAGTACAGGTATTCAAAAGAAAATATTTGTATGATACAGTAGCTTCCCATCAATAGGTTATGTAAAGAAAATCTCAGAAAAAGAGTATGAAAATTTAAAAGAAGCAGGGTATACTCAAGAGATATGATAGGTAAATTAGGTATAGAAAAACTTATGATGACCTTTTTAAGAGGAAGAAATGGATTTTAAATATATAGAAGTAAATGCTTTTAAATAAAATTGAAAGAGAAGAGAGTAAAAAAGTCCAATTGTTGGTAAGAATTTACATATGGGTATAAATATGGAATTACAACAATATATGGAAGAAGAATTTGAAAAAGATGGTAGAAGTGGATCTTTTGTTGCATTAAATCCAAAGACAGGAGAAATTATAACTATAGTAGGTTATCCAACATATTCGTTAAATACTTTTAGTTCACAAATTTCACCTGAAGAATGGAATAAAATATCAAATGATCCTAGAAAATCTTAACCAATAAGACAATTGCTGGTGAATACCCACCAGGTTCTACATTTCAAAATGATATCAGCTATGGCATTTTTAAAAAGTGGTATAGATCAAAGTTAATATACAATGACTATAACGGATATTATCAAGTAGGTAATTGAAATGGAGAGCTTGGAAAAGAGGTCACGGACCAACAGATATGAAAAATCTCTTGTTGAATCAGCTATCACATATTACTATAAGTTTTCTGATCAAATCGGATATGCTCCTATAGTAAAAAGGTTGCTGAGAGATTTTAGCTTAGCAAAAAATCAGGAATAGATGTTCCAGGAGAAAAAACAGGAATTATTCCAGATCCCGATTGGAAAAGAAAGAAAAAACTAAAACAGTTTGGTTTAGAGGAGATACTATACTTCTTTCAATAGGACAAGGTTTCACACTTTGTAACACCAATCCAGTTAGCAAAAGCCTATACTTTTTAGCTAATAAGGGTTGGGCATATGATCCACACGTAGTTTCAAGAATAGAAGATGTACAAACTGGAGAAAAATAGAAACAGTTGTTACACAAAAACTGTTTTAACTGATTATCCAGCTTCATTTCTACGAAACTATAAATGATGCTGATTGCAACAGTTGATCAAAATAATGGTACAACAAAATAATGAAAAATCCATATGTTAAAGTTGCAGCAAAAGTGGTTCGGCACAAAATCCACATTCTAAGTTGACACATGCTTGGGCAGCTGGGTATTTTCCAGCTGATACAGAACCTAGAAATTGTTTTTGTCTGTCTACCTAGAAGGAGCAGGTGGAGGAGTACATGGCCGGAGGAATGGCTAAAAGATTTTAGATAAATACTAGAAGTTGAAAAAGGTATAGAAGTTGTCGAAGACTCCTCAAACAGAAACTAAACAAGTTAATACTTCTACTACTCAAAGGAATGTAATCATAATAATTCTGAACAAGGAAGAGGAGAAGAAACAGTAAATGAAGAAAGAGAAACAGAGACAACAAGTACAACAAGTACAAGTGAAGGAGAAGAAAACTAGTATTAAAGAAAGACTTAAAAGTATTAAAGATGATGTTTTAAGTTTTAAAAACACAAAGGCTAAAATGAAAATAAAGAAAAAGCCTAAGAAAAAGAAGAGTTAAAACACTTAAAGTAACTGAGTGACTCAAGTAATTGAATCAAAAGTTAAGAAAAGTAAAAATCAAAAATGATTTAGAAAAATGTATGTAATACCTTTAGGGGGATTAGAAGAAGTTGGGAAAAATTGTACCATAGTTCAATATAAAGATGAAATAATAATAATTGACGCAGGAGCAATATTCCCAGATGAAAATTACCAGGTATTGATTTAGTAATACCTGACTATTCATTTAGAAAATAATAAATCTAAAGTGAAAGGGATTTATTCGTAACACATCGGACATGAGGACCACATAGGTGGAATACCTTATTTATATGAAAAATAGAAAAAGATACAGTTATCTATGGTGGAAGAATTAACAAATGCTCTAATAAAATCTAAATTTGAAAATTTTGGAGTAAAGAAAAATCTACCAAAGATGGTTTGAAAGTAGGATCAAGAAGTAAAATAAGTGTAGGAAAATATTTTACAGTTGAGTGTAAAGGTTACACACTCAATATCTGAATTCTTATTCTTTATCAATAAAAACACCTAGCAGGTCACATGTGTTTGTTACAGGAGATTTTCAAAATAGATTTAACTCCTGTTGATAATGAAAAAGTAGATTTTGTAAGACTATCTGAGTTAGGAGAAGAAGGTGTTGACTTGATGCTATCAGACTCAACAAACTCTGAAGTAGAAGGTTTACTCCTTCTGAAAGAAGTGTAGAGATGCTTTTAGACAGGAGTTCCAAAAACTGCTGGAAGAATAGTTGTAGCGGTATTTGCTTCACATGTTCATAGAATACAACAAATAATAGACAATGCAGCTACTGGAAGAAAGATTGCTATTGATGGAAGAAGCTTATTAGAAAGATTTGAAATAGCTCCAAGTGTGGGAAGATTGAATATACCTAAAAATCTTATACCTATATCAAGTGGGACAATTTCAAAATGATAATGAAGTTGTTATCCTATGTACTGGTACACAAGGAGGCACCTTTGGCAACACTTTCAAGAATAGCTATATGCATAAGCATATAGTATAGAAGAAGGAGACACAGTTATAATTTCTATACTCCAATACCAGAAATGAAAGCTGTTTCAACTAATAATAATATCTTTAAGATATGATGTAGATTTAGTTTTTAAAAAGTTAGAGGAATCCATGTTTCAGGACATGGAAGTAAAGAAGAACAAAAATTGATGTTAAATTTAATAAACCCAAAAAGAACTTTATGCCTGTTCATGGTGGATATAGAATGCTTTAAAAGCACATATAAAATCTGCTATAGAAACAAGGGTACAAAAGGATAAAGATACTTATCTCAAAATGGTGATAAAAGTAGAAGTTACAAAAAGAATATGCAAAAATAAATGGAAAATAAATTCTGGAGAAATGTTTTAGTGAACGGTTTAAATGGAGATATTGGAAGTAAAAGTTATTAAAGATGAGACAACAATTATCTGAAGATGGAATGGTATATAGTTGCCTATTCAATAGATAAAACAAAACAGGAAAAGATTCTTTCTGGGATATAAATGTCTACAAAGGTTTGTGTTTCTACAAAGATTCAGAAGATACTATGGAAAAGAAGCACAAGACTTATTATAAAGAAAAATAAGAAAAGAAGAAACTTATTTAGGAAGAGAGTTGCTAGGAATTTAAAAGGAGATGTAGAGATTTACTTTCAAGATTTTTCTATGAAAAACTAAAAGAGAAATCAATCATTGTTCCTATGTTATTAGAAGTTGAAAAGTTAGGAGGAAATGAACAGTAAAAGAGCTTTTTAAAGAAAAAGCACATAATTTAAACTATTGTTAGAATTGGAAAAGATGGTTTAAATCAAAATATTATTCAGTATTCTTGATGCTATAGAATCAAAGAGAACTATAAAGGTTAAAATTTTACAAAACTGTGAAGAAGACGTAATTTATTCAAAATTAATGGATAATAGAACTTTTTGAAGTTGTAGGAATGATAGGTGAACTAAATAATATTTAAAGAAAATAAGGAACATCCGACAATATCATTGGAATGGAAAGAAATATTTAAGTTTGGAGATACTATGAGTATGGAACTTACAGAAAAATGTAAAGAGTAGAAAAGCAATTAATTAGAGTTGTAGTAAAAATGGAGGACATTTAGGTCGAAATTTAGGAGTTATAGAGCTTACAGTTTGCCTAAATAGAAGTTTTTAATTTTAAAGAAGATATAGTACTTTTTGATGTAGGTCATCAGGGTACTATGTTTATAAAAATCTTGACTGATAGAGACGATAAATTCCTACTATAAGAACAAGAGGAGGTTTATCACCTTTCTTAGATCCAAGTGAAAGTACATATGATCATTTTATATCAGGACATGCAGGAACAGCTTTAGCCGCAGGAGTTGGTTTTGCTAGCGAATCCTGATAAAAAGTTGTAGTTATTGTAGGGAGATCTTCTGTCAAATGGACATTCTTTAGAGGCACTGAACTATATAGGCTATAAAAAGACTAGACAATATCTAGTCATAGTAAATGATAATGATATGTCTATGGGTGAAAATGTAGGCTTTATCTCGAATTTTTGAAGAGAGTATTATCTGAGTGGTAGTATCAAAATTTTAGAGAAGATGTAAAAACTTTTATAAATAAAATAAAAGCTAATAGATTATACTTTAGAAAGAATGGAAAGATCTTTGAAAGGCTATGTAACTCTTTCTATGCCTTAGAAAGCTTTAGGGATTTAGATTTTTCAGTGTTTCTGAAGGAAATAATGAAAAAGCTTTTTACCTATGTTCAGAAAAAGTAAAGAGTTTAAAGGCCATAATCTTTACTAATTAAAAACAGAAGAGGGAAAAAGGTTACTGTTTTGCTGGAAAAAGCAAAGAAAAGTTTCATGGTATAGCGCCTTTTTAATATTGAAACATGTGAAATACATATAAAGGTTCTGTTTCATACTCAGAAATATTTGGAAATAAAATCTTAGATTTAGCTAGAGAAGATAAAGAAATATATACTTTTATCAGCAGCAATGATAAAAGGAACAGGTCTTGACAAGTTTTCAAAAGAATTTCCTGATGAGATGTATAGATACAGGAATAGCTGAAGGTTTGCAGTTACTTTTGCTGCGGGACTAGCAAGTCACAGAGAAAAACCATATGTTTGTATCTATTCAACTTTTATTCAAAAGAGCTATAAGTCCAGCTTATCCATGATATATCTATACAGAATCTCCTGTAGGATTTATTATAGATGAAGTGGAATAGTTGGAAGATGGAAAAACTCACAATGGAATATATGATTTATCATTTTCTTAACTATACAGGAAATTTTACTGTTCTTTGCCCAACTACAGCTAAAAAGAATTAGAAGAAGCTTTGGATATCTAAAGATTTTAATTCTGGACCTTTAGTTATAAGAATACCAAGAGATTCAGTATTTAATATTGAAGATGATAAAGCCACTAGAAATTGGAAGATGGAAAGAAATAAAAAGAGAGTAAAATTTATTCATAGCAGTAGGAACTATGCTAAAAATAATATGAAATACATGAAGAATTTAAAAATAGAGTATGAGATGCAACTATTGTGAGTGCAGCCTCTGTTAAACCTCTTGAGTAGAAAACTATCTATTAAACTATATAAAGGGATACGATAACATTTTTGTTTTTGGAAGAAAATTATGTAAAAATTCTTGCAACATCTATTCTTGAATTTCTTAAATGACAATGGAATAAATAAATTAATTCATAGAGATAGCCTTGGAATTCAGCTATAATTCCACATGGAAAAAGAGATGAATTGTTGACAGAAGAAGATTAAAGGGAGAAAGTTTAATAGAAAGAATAGAGAATTTCGTTTATGGGAGATAATAAATCTAAAAAGTTTATTGATTGTCTTTTTAAATTTTTCAAGATGTCAAAGACCTTGATTGTGTGATGACCAGGGGAGTAAAAAGTATCAACTCATACTTATGATGTATTAAATATTTCTATAAATAAAATAAAAGAGAAAAATATGTGGATTATGAGTTTGCTTCACAAAAATAGATTTCTTTGCTATAACTGTAGGAATAATAATACATGATATAAGTAAGTCTAGTTTGAGAGGAATGAAGAAAAATTTTTCCATTCTCAAATGATGATAAAAATCCTGAGTACATCAAAGCGGAAGTTTACTCTGAATTAAATTAATAGAAAGAATCAGGTTATAAACTGATTGATAGTGTTAAAAAGAAAATATTGCCCATATGGTGGAATCACACCATGGTAAATGGGGTGAGGTACAACCTGAAACAGAAGAAGCAAATTTAGTCTATATAGCGATATGGAGTCAACAAAAATATCATAGGATAAATCCTATTCAAGCAAATGATATCTTTAAAAATACTCCAGTAAAGGTCTTGGACTCAGTGAGATTGAGAAGAAATTAAATTGCTCAGCTGCAGTTATAAAGGACGGAATAAAGAGAGCAGAATTAAATTTAGGACTTTTAGTGAACTGTTAGATGTCTACAAAGAAAAAAGGAGAGTTCAATAGGAGACAAGTGTGTGTTAAGATCTGAAGAAACTAAAAACTAAAGAAATATGTGGATAAAAATGGTTTTTATAACTTGTTATGAAAAATCCCTTAATGGAGTATATGATAGATGACAAAATTTTTAAAAAGAAAATGAGATTAGATGAATATCTATGTGAAAAAACGAATATTTTGAAGATTTAGAAGTAGCTAAAAACAGCAGATTATGGAGGAATGTTATAATAAATGAACAGAAAAATGGATAAAGCCTGGAATTATGATATCTTTAGATAAAAAATAAAACAGTCAGAATAAAAGATATTCCTATGTAAGTGGGGAGGATTGAAATTAAAAGAAAGCAATAGATGTTTTTGACTTAAATTTTTAAGATAAAAGATAGTTTTAGATATTGGAGCTTTCAACAGGAGGCTTTACAGTTGTTCCTTTGCAAAATGGAGCAAGTAGTTTTATGCTGTAGATGTAGGAACAAATCAACGATTGGAAATTGAAATCATAATCAAGTAGTGAGTATTGAAAATAAACATATAAATGATTTGGAAAAAGTGAAATCAAAAAGATGAGATAGATATTATAGTAATGGATATTTCATTTATTTCAATAAAAAGTTCTATATAAAATAAAAAGAATTTTTATCTGAAAAACTATGCTGTCTTTTTAATAAACCACAGTTTGAAGCAGAAAAAGAATATATAGATAAAGGAATAGTTAAAGATTTAGAGATTCATAAAAAGTAATTACAGATATAATTGAAGATGCCAAAAATTATGATTTATTTTTAGAAAACTTCTATTTCTCCTATAAAAGGGAACTAAAGAAATACAGAATATTTAGCTAAATTTTCTAAAAGAATATTTTCAGATAAAGAAATAGAAAATATGATTATGACAACATTAGGGAGGAAAAATAGTGAAAGTAAGTTTAAGAAGGCTGCTATGGTTTAATGATAGCAATTTCAGGGTTATCTTTTTCAGATGATGACAGACAGTTTTTATCTAATATGAGAGGATTAAAAAGAAATATCAGATATATGGATGTTATTCAAGATAGCTATGTTGAAAATGCTAATGCTCATAAAACAAAGAAAGATAAAAAGACTCCGCAAGCTGCACAGAAAAGTACAAAAGTAACTAAAAATCTTTTGATGCAAAAGGAGCTTTAAAAGGAATATTGGAATCATTAGATGATCCACACTCAGTATATTTTACAAGAGAAGAATTAAAGTTTCCAAGAAGATATTAAAGGTAAATATGTTGGTGTAGGAATGGTTATTCAAAAGAAAGTAGGAGAAACGCTAACAGTAGTTTCTCTATAGAAGATAGGTATGCATATAAAGCTGGAATAAAACCAAAGACCAAAATAGATTTGAAATAGATGGAAGTCAACATATAGTTTAACTAGTGAAGAAGCTTCAAAAGATTAAAAGGCAAAGCTAACACTAGTGTTAAAGCTAAAGGTTTATAGAAGCTAATATATTACTAGCAAAGTTTTTGAATTAAAAGAGAAACTATAAATTAAAATATGCAAAAGTAAAATGCTTGAGGATTGGAATTGGTTACTTAAGACTTACTCAATTTGGAATAATGTTTATCCTGATATGAAAAAGCATTAGAAAGGATTACAAGCAAAGTATAAACTGGTGCTAGACTTAAGTGACGCAGGTGGAGAGTGGGTCAATCAATAAAAGATTGCTTCGATGTTTCATTGAGAAAAGGTAAAATTGTAAGTACAAGACAAAGAGAGGGTGGAAAAGAAACAGTTTACTCAAGAGAAGGTAAATATTTTGGAAACTTCCCTATGGTTGTTTTATTAAATGGTGGTAGTGCTTCAGCTTCAAGGGTGTTTCAGGAGCATTGAAAGATTATATGAGAGCAGCTCTTATAGGTGAAAAAGTCATTTGGAAAAGGGTAGTGTGCAAACTTTACTTCCTTTACCTGATGGAGATGGAATAAAAATAACTATTGCTAAATACTATGCCTCCAAATGGAATTTCTATAGATGGAACTGAGATAATAGAGACCTGGTAAAGAAGTGGAAGATAAAGGATTATTACCTAATCTCAGATGGAACTATAACTAATATAGATGAAAATCAACAAAAAGAAAATAAAAAGGAAATTATAAAAGAAGTTAAAAGGTGAAAAGCTGCTTAAAAGTAAGATACACATAAAGATATACAACTAGAAGCAGCAATTAAAGTCTTAAATACACCAACACAAAGACTACACCTTCACCAAAGGAGATGGGAAGATACTTTATATGGTTGCAACGCCAATAGGAAATTTAGAAGATATGACTTTTAGAGCTATAAGAACTCTAAAGAGTTGACTATATTTTGCTTGAAGACACAAAGGTAACAAAGAAAATTATGGATCACTATGAGATATACGGTCTACAGATGCGATGAGCATACTAAGCAACATCAGGTAGCTAATATAATAAATCTTTTAAAAGAAGAAAAGAACATTGCTTTGAGTCACTGATGCAGGAACTCCTTGTATATCTGATCCAGGTTATGAAGTGGTTGATGAAGCTCATAAAAATAATATAAAGGTTGTAGCTATTCCTGGTGCTAGTGCACTGACCATCAGCCTCTGTGCAGGTATAAGTATGAGACGTTTTTGTTTTGAAGGGTTTCTACCTAAGAAAAAGGCAGACAAACTCTCTACAAAACAATTAGCTGAAGAGAAGAACTATAGTCATCTATGATCGCCTTTTAGAATAGAAAAACTTTAAGAGACATAGAGACTTTTGTAGGAGAAAAGAAGTTGTTAGTGGGAAATAACAAAAATTTATGAAGAAGTTTTAAGAGGAAGTACTACTGAGCTTATAGAAAAGCTAGAAATCTACTAAAGGGAGAGATAGTATTACTTGTTGAAGGGCAACAAAAGGAGGAAATAAATATGTCGATGACACAGATTAACTTGGTATCAGGACATATAGAAAAAACCAAGATTTAATGGAAGAAAATTTAAAAGCTTATTGATGTAGTTTTGGAAATTGTTGATGCGAGAATACCTCTATCAAGTAAGAATCCTAATATAGCAAGTCTTAGTAAAAATAAAAAGAATAATAGTTTTAAATAAGTCTGGATTTAGTTGAAAAAGAAAAGAATTAGAAAGTATGGAAAAGTATTTTAAAGGAACAAGATTTTGCTGATGAAGTCAGTTGAAATGAGTGCTGAAACTGCTATAATTCAGCTTTATGAGGCTATTGAATTTGTTTCTAAAGAAAGAAAAAGAAAAATTACTAAAAAGGACTTCAGAAGTTAGTACAAGAATAATAGTTTAGGAATACCTAATGTAGGAAAATCTAGACTAGTAAACAGAATAGTTGGTAAAAATAGTGCTGGTGTTGGGAATAAACCTGGTTTTACAAGAGGGAAAACAATGGGTCAGAATAAAAAGAAGGTATAGAACTTTTAGATACTCCTGGTATACTATGGCTAAAAATTTGAAAGTGAAACTGTAGGAGTTAATCTTGCAATATCAGGTGCTATAAGAGACGAAATATTACCAATAGAAGATATTGCTTGTTCTCTTATAAGAAAAATGTTAAACACAAGGTAGATGGACAAGTTTAAAAAGATAGATATAAACTTTTTAGAAGAAGACAGAGACGATGAAATTATGGAAAATATTTTATCAAAGGTTGCTCTAAGAATGGCTATGCTAAACAAAGGTGGAGAACTTAATATAGCAAGCTACACACTTCTAAGAGATTATAGAGCAGCTAAGTTAGGTAAATTTCGGATTAGATGAAATAAAAGAGGTATAGAATGGATAAGTTAGATTTAAATATGAAAGAGTTCTCAAAGAATTAGTTGATAAAAGAAAACTTTAAGAAAAATGGATTTTCAAAGCGGTTTTAGGTTTATCAGGTGGAATTGACGGCTCTTGCAGCTTACTTACTAAGAGATGCTAGGGAAAAGAAAATGTACTTGCTATTATGATGCCAAGTAAGAGTTCAAACCAGACAGTTTAAATCATGCTAAATTAGTAGTTGAAGATTTAGGGAATAAATTCTAAAGTTATTGGAACAACAGATATAGATGCTTTATTTTTAAAAATGAAAAGATTCTACATCTTTAAGAATGAAATAAAATGGCAGAGAAAGAATGTCAATTTTATATGATTATTCATCTAAAGAAAATGCTCTAGTTATATGGAACATCTAATAAGACAGAAATTTATTTAGGATATAGTACACAATTTGGAGATTCTGTTTGTGCTTTTAAACCCAATAGGAGATTTTATATAAGACTAATGTTTGGGAACTTTCAAGATATTTAAATATTCCTAAAGAATTAATAGAAAAGAAACCCTAGTGCAGATTTATGGGAAGGTCAAACTGATGAACAAGAAATGGGTCTACATATAAGGAAGCAGATCAAGTTTTTATACAGAATGCTAGAAGAAAATAAAACAGTTGAAGAAATTTTTAAATGAAGGTTTTCGACTAAATCTCTAGTTGAAAAATATTGTTAGAAGAATGAATAGAAGTGAATATAAAAAGAAGAATGCCACTTATAGCAAAAATAAAAAGGTAGGTATCTAGTGCAAAATCAATTAAAAGAAGATTTAAATGACTTTCTGAAAAGAAAAAGAAGAATTAAGAGAAGTTATAGAAAAGATTGAGGAAGTAATAATTCTCAAGCTAATATACTTCATTATTCACGTGGAATAGTTTTAGTAATTTTTGTAACTGGAATAATCTTAAAAACAACTTTCACCTATGACAACACTACGCTTTTACTTTTACAATAATCAGTTTTAAAATTATTTGGATGTTACAACAGATGCAAAAATCAATGCATCAATTTTGGGTATTAAATTTATTGAAATTTGAATAAATGAACTTGATAAAAAGACAAAAAGATTGAGAAAATTTTAGAAGGTTTAGAAGACAGAAGAATAAGATACCCGTATAATAAACAATTTTAGGGAGGAAATGATTAGTTCTATTATCCATACAGAAGCTTTATCTGTTTCAAGCCTCGCAGCAAACCATCGATTACCAAATCTCATACAGTGAGATATACTCATAATTTTGGTAGAGATAAGGATTGGTTGTTCAAATTCCAAAAGAGGTCAGGTCAATCACAAACTCAGTGATAGAAGAACCCACTTTTGATGATTGGATATAAAGAATATTAACTATCCAGAATTATTTGTAGGAGCAAGAGTAGGACAATTTTGGTGTACTATGGAATGAAGTATAAAATCTTTTAAGTGAAGTGCCACTAAATGAAGGATTTAAAACACCATGATATTCAACTTAGAAAAGGTGATGGGACATCACAGCAAACATTTATATGCATTTCACAACCTAGGGATTTTCTTACATGATTTTAAAGTAAATCATAAACTTACTCTACTCCAAAATAGAATTTCCCATTATTCCAATTTTTCATATAAATTTCTTCATCAGGAAGTAATAATGTAAGCACTGATGAAAGAAGATTTAATGCAGGCGGTGCAGAGTTGCGGAGAAGCTGATTATCAATTTACTGCAGATGCTGTTGAGATTTGGATGTAATGACACATGTTCCACATGATAGTATAAAATCATCTCTCTTGATGCTGCATTAACTGCTTCATATAATCTATACAGAAGTGGAAATACTGAGATCAATGCTATAGCGAGGGATTGGATATGATAGTTTCAAACATAGAGATACACAAAAGATATGCAAAACTATGGATTCAAAACAAAAACCAGTTTATAAACTTGAGTGTTGAATTGAAGTTTTAATTAAAATATATATATAAAAGTAAAATAGGAACTCATTTGAGTTGCTATTTTAATATAAATTATTAACGAGTTAAGTATAGTAATAGAGAACAAACTATAAATAAAGTTGCAACAACTTGCAGTTGCTTTTTGCTACAAGGTCCTCCATCTTTATTGATACCAAAAATTGTGTTAGAAGCACCCATTCTCATACTTGCTGTGCATACCATGGCTTCTATCAGGTTGTATTAAAACTAAAAACTATCAGTATAAATGCTGATAAGAATAATAATCATTTAATAAAGTTGACATAGCTCCTCCTTAAGATTTTAATTTACAATAGAATTATAACACAAAGAGATATTTTTCAACTGTCTATAACTTGTAAAATTAAAAAGTTTTAGATAATATATAAGCTGTAAAAGTTTTTGTTAGGAGGAGATGCAAGAGATATTTGCGAAGCATGGAAGTACTATTGGTTTGGTAGTTCTTGATTAGTGTATTTTACTTTTTACTCAATTAGACCCTAATAAGAAAAGACAAAAAGAACAACAAAAATCTACTTAACTCTTTTTAAAAGAAGGAACAGAAGTTATAACTATTGGTGGAATCAAAGGAACAATAGCTTTTTGTTGGTGAAGATTATGTTGAACTTAGAGTGGATAAGGGAGTTAAATTAACTTTTAGAAAATCTGCTATAGCTAATGTTATCAGCAATACATCAACAATAAAACGACAAAATTTTGTCGTTTTTATTCCCCTCTGAGCAATAAAAGATAAGGATGTTATTTTATGATTAATTACTGCCTCTTTTGTCAGTCTTAAGTTTCTCAGCCTAGTTAAAGATGTAGATTTCGTGATAATACATGTTCAATTAGTTTGAATGCAAGAGAGGGAGAATATTTATTAGATGCTGATGAAGAATCAAGGCTCATATATATAGAAATACAAAATTTAGATTCAAGTTCTTGTGAAAAATTTACAAAAGAATTTAGAATATGATATTAGAGATTCAAACTCTATTTGAAGATGTGAGTCATAGATAAAACAAGAGATAGTGTTTCAATAACATTACAAGTGGCTCCAAAAAGTTGGCTATGTAATGGATGCAACTAATAATAGAATAGATGTAAATTTTCATAGAACTACTAAAAATAAACATCTTATTGTTATAGACCCAGGACATGGAGGAAAAAGATCCTGGGTGCAATGAGAGGTTCAGCAGTAGAAAGAAAAATAGTTCTTTCAGTTGGAACATTCTTAAAGGAAGAACTTTCAAAAGATTTTAATGTAGTTATGACAAGAGATTCAGATGTTTTTGTTGTATGAGTCAAAGACCTAAGATGGCAAATAAAAAGTAATGCAAAATTATTTGTAAGTATACATGCAAATGCCTCAGAAAGTAAGAATGCAAATGGAGTTGAAGTTTTCTATTTCTCTAAAAAAATCATCTCCTTATGCTGAAAGAATCGCTAATTTTGAAAAACACTATAGGGAGAACAATATGGAGATAGCAGTGATAAGATCATTCAAATTTCTGGGGAACTAGCTTATAAAAAGAATCAGGAAAATTCAATAAGATTAGCAAGAAAAGATTGCTGAAAAATATCTCAAGTGGTTTAGCATTAAAAATGGTGAGTTCATGGTGCAAACTTTGCTGTTCTAAGAGGATTTTAATGGAACAGGGATTTTAATAGAGCTTGGTTTTTGTTAGTAATTCTTATGATGCAGCAAATTTTGGTTGATAGAGATTCTCAACAAAAAATGGCAGAGGAAATTGCAAAAATCAATTAAAGAATATTTGACAAGGTGATGAAATGAGTAAAAATAAGAGAGTAACTTTTAAAATCAACTGCTATTTTTTATTAGGAATACTTATAATTTTAGTAGCTATAAAAATTTTATGCCTTCAAAAGATAAAAATTGGAGAAATTGAAGTTAGAAAAGTTGAAGTTAAAAGCAGAAGAATTAGTTAAAAATTCCTGCTTATGCTGTGAGATAAAAGATAGTGACAGTCCCTAAAAATATACTATTAGTACAAAAGAGGCTGCAAACAAGTGATCTATTACAAGTAGCAGTTCAAGATATGACTAAGAACTATTCAGAAGATTTAGAATTAAAAAATATATTTTAGTGATAGTGCAGTGTATTATGAATTTAACAAAAAGATTTGTCAGAAGGTTTTATGCAAGCCTTACAAATGGTAACAGAAGAAATAATGGGTATAAGTGAAATAAACTTTATAAAATAAGAGGAGAAAAAATGTTTGATAAGTTGGAAGAAGTTGTTGCTAGATATGAGGAGCTAAATCAAAATGCTAGTTAGTCCCAGAAGTTTTAGCAGATTCTAAAAAATGATAGAATGCAACAAGGCAATAAATGAAATAACGGAGATTGTTGAAAAATATAAAGAATACATATGTAGATGATATTGAATTTATAAAAAGAAAGTTTTAAGACTGAAAAAGATCCAGATATGAAAGAAATGCTTAATGAAGAGTTAAAAGAAGCAGAAGAAAAATTACTAAGTCTTGAAGAAGAATTAAAAATTCTGTTAATACCTAAAGATAAAGAATGATGATAAAACGTTATCGTTGAAATAGAGGTGGAGCAGGTGGAGATGAAGCAGCTCTATTTGCAGCAGACTTATTTAGAATGTATTCAAGATATGCTGAAAGAAAAATGGAAAATTGAAATTATAGAAAAACAAGATGGAGAACTAAAATGGACTAAAAGAAGTAGCCTTTTACTATAATTGGTTTAGGTGCGTACTCAAGATTAAAGTTTGAATCTAGGAGTTCATAGAGTACAAAGAGTTCCCAAAGACAGAAGTCTGTCAGGAAGAATACATACTCAACTGCAACAGTTGCTGTTTTACCAGAAGTTGAAGATGTACAAGAAGTAACAGTTGATCCTAAGGATTTAAAAATAGATACTTATAGATCTGAGGAGCTGGAGGTCAACATGTAAACATGACTGACTCAGCTAGTAGAATTACACATTTACCTACAGGAATAGTAGTTCAATGTCAAGATGAAAGATCTCAATTAAAAATAGAGAAAAAGCAATGAAACACTTACTTACTAAACTTTATGAGAATGGAACAAGAAAACAAAGAAGTGAAGTTGAATCTGAAAGAAGATTACAAGTTAGTACAGGAGATAGAGCAGGAAAAATTAGAACATATAACTTCCCAGATGGAAGAATCACTGACCATAGAATAAAATTAACAGTACATCAATTAGAAGCATTCTAGACGGGGATATAGATGAAAATGATTGATGCACTTATAACTTTTCACAAGCAGAGTTATTATCTGCTTAGAGCAATAATGAATTTACTAGAAATATTGTAATTGTTGAAGAGTATTTGAAAAATACTCTTTTTCAAAACCCCGTTTAGAAGCAGAAAAATTGGTGTCTTATGTTTTAAACTTGATAGAATAGCTCTTTATATTCATCATGAAAGAGAACTGACTCGAGGAAGAAAAGACTTCTATAAAACAATATTTAAAAACAAATGGTGGAAGATCTTTTGATGAAATAAAGTGAGAAAAGAAAGATTATAGACTGAAAATTTAGATATTTTTAATAAAGTCAGTTGAATATCTAAGAAAAATGGAGTTCCTAGATGCTTTATTAGATACAGAATATATATCAGAGCTTTTAAAAAGTAAGTGGAAATACTTTAAAATATAGTATGTCAAGAGGAATTAAAGAAGAAGATACATGAAAATTAGAGAAACGTTAGATGCTAAGAGCTAAGAATAGAAAAAGCCCATTACAATATATTTTAGGAGAATGGGAAATTTTATGGACTTCCTTTTGAAGTTAGAGAGAATGTATCTAATTCCTAGACCAGATACAGAAATCTTTAGTTGAACAATGTATACAACTTATGAGAGAAATAGAAGAACCTAATATTTCTAGATATAGGTAGTGGAAGTGGAGCGATATCATTATAGTGCAAATGAATTAAAATCTAGTTCTGTAACAGGATTAGATATAAACGAAGATGCTATAGAACTTGCAAATGAAAATAAAGTATTAAACAAAAGTGAAAATGTAAACTTTATGAAATCTGATTTATTTGAAAAACTAGATGAAGATTTTAAATATGATTTAATAGTTTCAAACCCACCATATGTAACAAACAGAAGAGTATGAAACTTAATGCCTGAAGTTGACAAACTTGAAACCTAAAAATGCTCTTACTGACTTAGAGTGGATTACATTTCTATAGGGAAATTTCAAAAAGCAGAATCTTATTTAAAAGATACAGGTTATCTAGCTTTTTGGAAAGTGGATATAAGCGACAAAAGATGTTTCAAAAATTTTAGAAGATAATAATTACTATATCTGTGGTAAAAGACTATGGTGGAAATGATAGAGTAGCTTGCTAGCAATAAAAGCTGATAATTTTTGAAGAAATTGAGGAAGAGGAAAATGTCGACTTATCTTAATGATTATGATTATTTTACCTGAAGAACTTATAGGTCAAAAACCCAGAGAACCTAGAGATTCAGCAAAACTTATGTTGATAAACAGAAAAACAGGAGAAATTGAACATAAACATTTCTATAATATCATTGACTATTTACAAAAAGGCGATGTTTTAGTTAGAAATGCAACTAGTTATACCTGCTAGAATATATGGACATAAAGAAAGTGGTGGAGTTCTAGAAGTTCTTTAATAAAAAGAATTTCTATAGATACTTGGGAATGTTTGTTGAAACCAGCTAAAAATTAAAATTAGGACAGAAAATTATATATAGGAGATAAGGAACTAATAGCTGAATTATTAGAAATTAAAGAAGATGGAAATAGAATATTAAAGTTTTATTATGAGGGTAGTTTGAAGAAGTTTTAGATAAACCTGCTCTATGCCTTTACTCACTATATAACAAGAAAACTAGAAAACAAAGATAGGTATCAGACTGTCTATGCTCAAAGAGGAGAATCTGTTGCTGCTCCAACTGCAGGATTACATTTTACAGAGGAACTATTGAGTCTCAGAAAAGGGTATAGAAATAATTGATATTTTTCTTAGAAGTTGGGCTAGAGAACATTTAGACCTGTTCAAACAGAAAATGTTTTAGAACATAAGATGCATGAAGAAAGCTCTGAAATTTCAGAAAAAGCTGCAAAGGCTATAAATGCAAGGCACAAGGAAGAAGAATTATTTCAGTTGGTACAACTGCAACAAGAGCATTAGAATCTTCTGTTGATGAAAATGGAAAATTAATTGCTCAAAAAAAGATACAGGAATTTTTATATATCCAGGTTACCAATTTAAAATAGTTGATGCTTTTAATAACAAACTTTCACCTTCCAAAATCAACATTGTTGATGCTTGTTTCAGCATTATATGATAGAGAAAAATGCTTGAAATATATAACTTTGGCAGTTAAAGGAAGAATATCACTTTTTAGCTTTGGTGACAGTATGTTTATTTATTAATTGGGGTAATATGAGAATAATAGCAGGTGAAGCTAAAAAAATAGAATAATAAAGACAAGAAAAGGTTTTGATACAAGACCAACTCTTGAAAGTGTAAAAGAATCTCTTTTTCAATAATTGCTCCATATGTAGAAAATTCTGTTTTTAGATCTCATTCAGTGGAAGTGGGAAGTATCTCACTTGAAGCTGTGAGTAGAGGTGCTAAAAGAGCTGTCATGATAGAAAAAGATGGAGAAGCTTTTAAAAATATATTATTGAAAACATTGATAACTTTAGGTTTTTACAGATAGATGTAGAGCTTATAAAAATGATGTTGTGGAGAGCTGTAGAAATATTAGGGGAGAAAAAGGAAAAATTTGATATAATATTCATGGATCCACCCTTATCAAGATAATATCACTACAAAGGTTTTAAAAGCTATAGATAAGGCAGATATTTTAGCAGATGATGATAATAATCTGTGAACATCATTTATTTGAAGATTTAGAAGATAATATAGCATCTTTTAGAAAAACTGATGAAAGAAAATATAATATATATTAACATTTTTGACAAAATAAATACCAGTTTTTCTTGAATTTTTATACTTAGTTATATATTTCGATTACTTGATAGCTATAAATGTTTTTTCGAGCTCCACAAAGGCTCTCCAAACATTTATGGACATCGCAGTAACTCTCATTTCATATTTTTATATAAATCTTTCAAGAAAAACTTATCAATTAATTTTAAATATTTTTATTATATGGAAAGGAGTAGAGATGGCAAAAATACTTTTGAAGAAAATTTAGAAAAATTTAGATGAAATTATTGAAAAACTAGGAAAGTGGAGAACTTAGTCTAGATGATGTCAATCAAAAGAATATGAAAAATGCAATGAAACTTATAAAAACTGCTTCTAAGATGTTAAATGAAGCTGAGGGTAGATTAATTAAAGTCATTGATGGAGAAATTGAGACAGAGGAGATTTAAGATGAATAGCGATTTCCAAGTTTATTTAAAAGAAAAACTAATGAAACTGAATTAAAAAGAGTTAAAAGAACTCTGTATCCAGAAACTATAGCAAAAGGAATGGAGTATGCTCTTTAAATGGTGGTAAAAGATTGAGACCTTTTTACTTTTTACAACTTTGGAAATTATTAAATCAAGATATACAAAAAGGGTAAAGTCAGCTACAGGAATAGAAATGATACATTCTTATTCTCTGTTCACGATGACCTACCAGCCTTGACAATGATGATTATAGAAGAGGTAAATTAACAACCATAAAGTTTTTGGAGAAGCTGAAGCTATTCTTATAGGAGATGCACTACTGACTTATGCTTTCTATATGTTGTCAGATTTAAATATTTTATCATTTGAGCAAATTACAAAAATTATTTCAAAACTTCTGCTTATTCAGGAATAAATGGAAATGATAGGTGGACAAATGATAGATATTGAAAGTGAAAATATTAATCTAGAGACTTTAAAATATATTCATAAAACATAAGACAGGAAAGTTAATAAAACTTCCTATTGAAATAGCTTTGATATTATAGCTTTTGATGTTTCTGAAGATAAAAGACTTGTATTAGAAGAATATGCCGAACTCATTGGTTTAGCTTTTCAAGTAAAAGATGATATATTAGATGATTGAAGGAACTTTCGAAGATTTAGGTAAGCCTGCTGGAAGCGATGATGATTTACATAAGGCGACTTATCCTAGTATTTTAGGTATGGAAGAAAGTATTCTAAACGAGACTGTTGAAAGAGCAAAAAGATTATACATAATATGTTTGGAGAAGAGAAAGGAAAGATTTTGATTTCTCTTGCTGATTTTATAAGAGAGAGAAAATCTTAATATGTGGATTAGTTAACTTTACTACAGATTTTATCTGTGGCTTTTATTATACTACAGGAGGAAAAATTTATGAAAAATCGGTTTTATTTTTGAGCTTTGTTAATTATTGTGTTGGGGTAGTATTTTTTAAATAATAAAAAGACAACAGCCAAGAACATGTTGCTCAAGAAAAGGCACAAGCATTACAGAAGAAAAGGTTATAAATGTTGTATTACAATTACTTAGATCACCCAGCTTTTAGATAGCATTTACAAGGAATGGTAGAAGAACTTGCAAGACAAGGTTATGAAGATGGAAAGAACATTAGAATTGATTTACAAAATGCTCAAGGAGAACAAAGTAATCTTGCTCTTATGAGTGAAAAATTAGTTAGTGAAAAATGATATCTTAGTAGGAATTACAACACCTGCAACTTTAAGTCTTACTAATGCAACAAAGGATATTCCTATAATCATGGCAGGAATTACTTATCCAGTTGAAGCAGGTCTTATAGCAAGTGAAGAAAAAGCCTGGAAATAATATTACTGGAGTAAGGGATAGAACACCTATCAAAACAACAACTTGAATTAATGAAGGAAATTATACCTAACTTAAAGAAAAATTGGTCTATTATATACTTCAAGTGAAGACAACTCAATAAAACAAATTGAAGAAGCTAAAAATATGCAGCTGAGTTAGGATTAGAAGTTAAATTAGCTTCAATAGCAAACTCTAATGATATTCAACAAGTTACAGAAAGTTTAGCAAGTGAAGTTGAAGCAATATTGTTCCCTATTGACAATACTATAGCAAGTGCTATGGCAACAGTTGTAAAAGTTACAGATAAATTTGAAAATAGGAGTTTTCCTTCAGCTGACACTATGGTTGCTGATGGTGGAGTTTTTAGGTTTAGAGTTGACCAATATCAAATTGGAGTTGAAACTGCAAAAAGTTATAGTAGATGTAATAAATGGTAAAAACCAGCAGATACTCCTATTGTTTTAGCTAATGAAGGAGTTATATACTTAAATGAAGCAAAAGCAAAAAGAATTAGGAATAGAAATTCCTGCAACTATTAAAGAAAAAGCACAAATAGTTATAGTATTTATAAAATAGTTCGTTAGTTAGATTTCAAACGGATAAAATTAAGAATTCGCTGCAAATTCGGCAAACTCACTTTGTTCAAAACAAGCCGAGATTTGCTCTGCTCCATTCTATTTAATTTTTATCCCAAAATCTGGAAATATAACTCACTTATTTTTCTAAAATCTTTATATAGAAGATAGGAAGGAAGAGGAAAATGGATTTAATTATTTCAGCAATTTCACAAGGACTGTTGTGGAGTTTACTATCGTTAGGTTTATTTATAAGTTTTCGTGTCTTAGAATATTGCAGATATGACAACAGAAGGCTCTTATCCTTTAGGAGACAGCTGTTTGTGTTATGTTTATACAAAGTGGTTATTCACCTTTAACTGCAACAATCATAGCAATGCTTGTTGGTTCCTCTTGCAGGCTTAGTAACAGCTATCTTTATCAATGTTTGTAAAATTCCAGTTTACTTGCAGGTATTCTTACAATGACAGCTTTACTTTCAGTAAATCTCGTAATGAAAAGACCTAACTTTAAGTCTACTTAATAAGGAAACTATTTTTTGATACTTTATCAAAATTAAATTTACCAACTTATTTTGATATTATATTGTTAGGTCTAATAGTGATTTCTATTGTAATTTTTAGCGATGCATTTATGATACTGAGTTAGACAAGCTCTAATTGCAACAGGAGATAATCCAAAAATGGCAATATCATTAGGAATATCTACTAAAAAGATGACTACTCTTGGACTTATGCTTTCAAATTCATTGATAGCCTTTAACAGGAGCAATACTTTTCTCAAAATAATGGATATGCTGATGTTAATAGTGGACCAGGAGTATAGTTAATGCTCTTGCTGCTATTATAATAGCAGAAGTGATTTTTACTGATGTAAACTTTTTAACACGTCTTGTTTGTATAGTATTTGGTTCTATGATATATCGTTTACTTTTTAGTTTTTGTATTGAAATTAAATGTAATACAAGCTAATGACTTTAAATTGGTTTCAGCTCTTTTAATAGCACTATTTTTAAGTGTACCTGAATTAAAAAGTTTTCTTTAAAGTTAGGAAAAAGGTGATAAATAATGCCATACATAGAATTAAAAATATAAATAAAAGTTTTTAATCCAAATTCAAATAGAGAACATCATGCTTTGAAAATATAAATCTTGTTATTAATAAAGGAGATTTTATCACAATAATTGGTGAAATGGAGCAGGAAAATCAACATTATTTAATGCAATATCTGGAGTTTTTCCTTTAGATAGTGGAAGTATATCGATTAATGATGTAGAAATTTCGTCAACAAAAGGAATTTGAAAGAGCTAAGTATATAAGTCGTGTTTTCCAAAATCCTTTAGATAATACAGCTCCTCGTATGACAGTTGCTGAGAATATGGCATTAGCTCTTTCAACCGTGGAGAAAGAAGAACATTAAAAATTTAGCAAAAATAAAGATAACATAGCCTTTATTTGAGAATTTATTAAAAAAATCTTAATTTAGGTTTAGAGCAAAAACTAAATACTGAAATGGGAGTTTTTATCTGGTGGGCAAAAGACAAGCTATAGCCTTACTTATGGCAACAATGAAAGCTCCTGAACTAATTTTATTAGATGAGCATACTGCAGCTCTTGATCCAAAGACACAAAAAGAAAAATTATGCTTTTTATCAGAAGAGAAAGTAAAAGAAAAACCTTACAGCTCTTATGATAACTCATAATCTTCAAGATGCTTTAACTTATGGTAATAGAATGTTACTTTTTACATCAAGGAGAAATTGTTAGAGACTTTCAGAAGAAGAAAGAAATTATCTGTAACAGATTTATATAAGATTATGGTTGACCTTGATGAATAATATTTTATTTATTTTTATAGGAAATTATGCTATATTATAGATAAATAGAAAAATTTTATTAAAGGGAGAAAAATAATATGAGAATAAGAAGTGTTGAAACAGCTATAAGAGCAGATGTTAGCAGAAATATTCCTAATGGAGTAGATGCTTTTAGGAATATTCGATAATTTAGTACAACCAATTTTTCCATTTCCAGTAGAAAGTCTTTCTATAATACTTTCTTTCTCAGAAATGGAAGGACCTACAATGTTCCAAGTGAGAATAAATGCCCCAAATGATGATTTAGTGTCAAAGGGAGATTTTCGGAGTATTACCAGATCAATTTGGTTATGGAAGAAAAAGTAATTAATTTAGGTGGAATTTTAATTAGTGAAAGAGGGAAATACACTATAGATATTTTTTGAATTAGGTGTTGATAAGAAATTAAAAGTTCATAAAAACTAGAAGATTATTCTTTGCTGATTATCCCACCCTCAAAGAGAATTTACTGATGATGAAAAGCAAGCAATATTAGAAGATGAAAGCTTGATAAGAGTTGTTAAACAGAATTCAAAACCTTTTGAATTTGCAAATGATGATACAGTAAAAACCTATTAAGTTACAAATATCTTTTAGATGACTCTGTACCATTGGAAGAAGGATACATTGCAGTTCCTGAAGATAATACTATTTTTAGTAAAAGGAAAAATTTGATTTAACAGGTATGAGAAGACATGTTGAATGGATGTTTGGAAAAACCTATACCTAGACAAGAAGAAGAACCTGATGAAGAAAAATAAGGTGTTAATATGAGTGTAAAATATGTAGCTATGAAGCTAATATCATTTGTAGATAAAGGAAGTTATTCAAATATTGTTTTAAATGATGCTTTTTAAAGAATTCTATCTTACAGCTAAAGAAAAAGCCTTTTATTACTGAAATATTCTATGGTGTTCTAAGAAATAAAAATTTCTTAGACTATATGATAGAAAAAATACCAAAAGTAATAAAGAAAGAGTGGATAAGAAATCTATTAAGAATTTCAATTTACCAATTAACCTTTATGTCCAGTGATGCTAAAGGTGTTGTTTGGGAAGCAACTGAAATTGCTAAAAAGCATGGAATAGCTATTTCTAAATTTATAAATGGGACTTTAAGAAACTATTTGAGAAATAAAGATTTAGAAATAAAAACTACATGATGAGAAAAACTATGAAATTTTGTACTCTATTCCACAATATTTTTTTGTGATATATTAGAAAAACAATATGGAAGTGAAAATTTAAAACCAAGCTATTATTAGTTTAAAGAAAATTCCTTTATTTATCAGTAAGAGTAAATAAATTAAAATATAGTGAAGAAGAATTTGAAGAATTTTTAAAAAGAAAAAGATATTCAAATTATAAAAAAGTTGATTCAGTATATTATGTTAATTCAGGCTTGATAATAAATTCTAAAAGAATTTAAAGAAGGAAAAATAATAGCTCAAGATGCTTCATCGTATTTAGCAGCTAAAAATTTAGGAGCAAAACCAAATGAATTAGTTTTAGATATCTGTGCTGCACCAGTGGAAAAACTGCAGTTCTTGCTGAAGAAATGGAAAAACAAAGGTGAAATCATAGCTATAGATATACATCAACATAAGAAAAACTGATTGAAGAAAAATATGAAAAAGCTAGGAATAGATATAGTCAAAGCTACCGTTTTAGATAGCTAGAAATGTGAATAAACAAGGCAGAAAAGTTTGACAAAATCTTGGTTGATGTGCCTTGTAGTGGTTATGGTGTTATAAGAAAGAAACCTGAAATTCTATATATACATAGAGAAAATGTAGAAGAACTAGCCTCATTACAACTAGAAATTTTAAACTCAGCAGCAGATATATTAAAAAGATGGAGGAGAACTAATTTATAGTACTTGTACTATAATTTCTCAAGAGAATACTGAAAATGTTGAGAAGTTTTTAAATGAAAGAAAAAGAATTTAAAGTTAAAACTTTTAAATATTCCTGAAAAATGTTTCTGTGAATATGATAAACTTGGAGGTTTTCTATAAATTATAAGGAAGAAATAATGGATAATTTCTATATTATAAAGTTAATAAAGGAAGAAAATGCTAGAAGAATTAAAAAGAAGCAAAACAGTTATATTTCATCAAAAATTGATAAATATAGAAGTAGAAGTTTATTGATAAAAGAGATTGAAGAAGATGTTGAAATCAATAATGTTCCAATAATCAGTAAAGAGATTAGAGAATATTTAAAATTTATTATAAAATCAAATAAAAATATAAAAATATTCTAGAAATTGGAACTGCTACTGCTTATTCAGGAATTATTATGGCTGGAAGAAATTCAAGATAGAAATGGTTTTTGACTACAATAGAAATTGATGAAGACAGATTTAAAATTGCTAAATCTAATTTTTGAAAAAGCTAATTTGAAAAATATAGAACAAATTCTGGAGACGCCACAGAAGAGATAGAAAAATTAAATAAAAATTATGATTTTATTTTTATTGATGCTGCTAAAGGACAATATAAAAATTCTTTGAAGATTCATATAAACTTTTTAAATAAAGGTGGACTTGTGTTTATAGATAATATCCTTTTTAGAGGTTATTTATATAAAGAAAGTCCTAAGAGGTTTAAGACTATAGTAAAAAGATTAGATGAGTTTATAGAATATCTTTTATGAGAATTTTGAAGATGTAACTTTACTTCCTATATCTGATGGGGTTATGTTAGTTAATAAAAGTTAACACTTGTACAATAAGGAGTTGCAAATTATATAACAACTCCTTTTTAATTTATCAAAAATATTATTAAAATGCTTTTAATAATTTATTTAGTATAATAGAACAATAAATTAAAAATATATATGGAGGTTTTAAAATGGCAGATGGACACAAAACACCGACGGAATTAGTGGACTATATTATTAAAGTTGGGATAGATAAGGCGACTAAACCCTTATTTAAACTTATGTTACTTGGAATTTTTGGAGGAGCTTTATAGTACTTGGAGGAGCAGGAAATATTATTTCATCTTCTACTTTAGTGAAAACTGATCCAGGATTTGCAAAATTTTTAGGAGCAGCTGTATTCCCAGTGGGGCTTATTTTAGTTGTAACACTTGGTGCTGAATTATTTACAAGTAACTGTTTGTTATCAGTTGCATTTGTGAATAAAAATTAGTTTTATACAAATGATTAGAAACCTTGTAACTGTTTATCTTTTTAACTATGTTGGAAGTTTTCATAGTTGCTTATATCACAGTAAAGGTGGAAGTTTTAATGCAGATTCTCTTGCATATTTACAAAACATAGCTACTCATAAAGTAGATGCTTTCAGCTTATGCTCTTTTTATCAAAGGTATATTATGTAATGTTCTAGCATGCGGAGCTGTTATTTCAAAGTTATACTTCAAGAGATACTATAGGTAAATTAGTTGGAGCTTGGTTACCTATTATGCTATTCGTTCTTATTGGTTATGACCACTCGGTAGCAAATATGTTCTATCTAACTGCTGCTAAATTAGCAGATACAAGTTTATTTTGGAGTTTCTGGTATCTTATAATCTATTTTATGTTACATTAGAAATATCTTAGGAGCTTTAGCTATAGGATTACCTCTATATTTCTCATATTATAAAAAATCAGATAACTAAGATTTAAAAAGGACTATTTTTGCAAATAGTCCTTTTTATATTTTATAAATATTTTCATCTACTAGTAATAACTCAAAGCTCTTCAAGCTTTTACTCTTATATTTTTAAATAAATTTTCAATGATATCCATCTCAGCTAGTAGGTGGAATAAACACAATAAAACCATCTCTTCCTCTAGTAAGTAATACACGATAACTATTTAATCTATAGGCTTTATCAATATCAGCTTACCTTCAGGAAGCCAGAGTAGAATTATACCATCTTAGGTCCTTACCCCATACAATAATTGGCATATCAAGTTCCAAGCCCTGACAGTTAAATTCAGAAATAACTAGTTCTAATGAATTTGAGAAATTTTTATCTCCTATTTCACCATTGAACCAAGTTACAATATCTAATTCAAATTCTGATCTTAAATCATAATTTTTAAGCTCTTTATTTTTGAAGATAAGCTAATAGACCATATCTTTTATCAATATGACCTGCATATCTTTTATGACAGTAATTCTTTGCAATTTCAAGATTTCTTGTGTAGTACATATTAAATCCATTATTGATAATATCTATTGCCTTTAAAGAAGCTTGATTCCATATTACCAGCAATAAAGTGATTAATAAATTTACTCACTTCTCCAGCTGTATGAGTTCTTAAAGATGTATTCAAATCAAGTTCAGGATATACTGCTAATGAAAATTTTCTCTTCTAATTTATCTGGACATACTATTTGCCAATTATTTTTAGCTTTTACTGCTATATTCCACTGTTCTAAAACCAGCATTCTCCCCTATTATATATTTCTTGACCTTCACCAACGAGAATAAGTAAAACACACCATTCGAGTTTTTATCACAAATTTCTATCATTATATCTGCTTCAGATTTTTCTATTTCTCTTTTTCTTCATCTGATTCATATCCCATGCTCTTTTGACCTTCATCAAATACAATAATATTGTGTTCAAAAGAATTCATAATTTTTAGAAGTATACTCTTTTATTATTGAGTGAACATTTTTACAAAGGTTTTACTTTTCAATGTGCTCTGAGTAATTTTTACTACGAACCATTTCCTGAAAGATATATAGAATTGGCATGTTCATTTGATTCTAGATGTCATAAACATATTGCAATCCTAAATAAGTTTTACCAGCACCAGGCACTCCTGTAACAAGTGCAAGGATATGTTTCTTGTTTTTCTTTACATCTTTTTGTAATTTCTTTTAAACATCTCGATTGCTTGTGGAATAACAGTGCTATTAACTTCTCTTATATTGGGAAGAGCTTCATTTTTCATAAATGTACTGAGCAGCTTCAACAATTGTAGGTAGTGGCTCGTATCTAGAATCTATCCATTTTTAGCATCAGTTGGAGTTATTTGTTCTATTTTAGAACAAAGTTCATCTATCCCATTTTTGCTGCATAGAATAATTCCAGGATATCTCTGTTGTTGCTTTTCTTCAGTTCCTGTTAATAATAGTACAGGCACCACTTTTTATTTCTCGATTCAGAATGATATTCTCTCAGGTCTCTTACATATGATTTTAGCTTTGATCTCATATCAGCTTGTAATACATCAGCATATTGTTTAAATTCTAAAACAATAACATATTCTTTTTGAAAGTAATATGACATCTGGTCTTCTTCCTGATTCATATGGTAAAGCATATTCAAAAAAATTATTTGAAGTCCAGGATATTTATTGTTTACAAAGGGTAATTCATTTTGTAATACATTAAAACAATCTATCCAAGCTCTTTTTGTACTTCTTCTAAAGAAAGATGATATAAAGAATTAAAAAGAATTACACATAGTTTTAAACCAACTCTCTTTATCTTCTTTCAAAAATTTTCTACAGAATTATAATAGCAACAACGTATTTTCTTAGTTTCATATTTTTCCAAATATCACCTCATTATATATAAACAATAAATTTTATAGCTTCAAGCTTAAATGTTTCATCAGTAACTGGACCCTAAATAAATTTCAATAGAGTAGTTTTTATTTTTAAATTTGACACACTCTATCTATTCAATGTAATTTGAAGCTTTTTCAAGTTCTTCTAAAGTAAATTCAATAGCACTGTCTAAGTCATACTATAATATATTTTCATCTAGCAGAAAATCTACTAATCTTATGATTTTAATTCCATCATGTACTCCTAGATAGCTTTCATCATTAGTGATTATTATTTTTCAAAGTTATCTTGAATTTTATAGAATGGAGATAACTCTCTTTCTCTTGTACTAGAGCTAGCAATATTTTTTCAGTTACTTGTATATAGATTTTTGTATTTGCATTTGCTAGCAATAAAATCTATTTCATTATCTCCAATTTTTCCTATTGCTACATCATATCCACGACGTAATAATTCAAAAATAGACAATATTTTCCAATAATATGTCCTATGTCTCTATTTCTAAATCCTAATAGATAATTTCTTAAACCAATATCCACTATATAATATTTTCCTAAAGTTTTTAAAAATTCTTTACCTTTGATATCAAATCTTTTTATTTCATCAAAAACATATGCTTCAAGAAGAGTTGCCACATAAGACTGCACCGTTTGAACAGCAGGTTTAGTTTCAATTAATTTTTCATTCAACAAAACATTAGAAATGGAATTAATAGAAGTATTATTTCCAATGTTATCTGCTAAAAACATTATAATTTTTCTTAGTAGACTTGAATCAGTTACCTGCCTTCTATCTTTTGTTTTTCACGCTCTAAGATATCTCTTATTACTACACTGGAATAAATCCCATCAAGAATAGTTAGAGCCTTTATCTATTTCTAAAGGAAGTTCTGTAAGACTGAGCATACCACCAAAAGTGCGATATATGCATCAAAAAGTTCTTTTTATTTCATATGTTTCACCATTTCACTTTCAACTTTTCTACTTATATCTCCAGTTAGACTTTTCTTTTCAATAATTTTATATCCATGAAAGTCAATAAATTCAATAAAAGATAAAAGGATAAACTTTTAATCTCAATACTTCTTCCTGCTAAAGTAAGTTGCATACTCACTTGATAGTAAAAAGCATTAGAGCCAGTTATATAGATATCACATTCAAAATCAACTCTAAATGAATTTATATATCTTGCCATTCTGAAACTTTTGGAATTTCATCACAAATAAGCTTTTTTATTTTTAGGTAAAATTACTTTTAACATAATTATATAGATCTTCAACAGTCATTCTTTTGAACCCATTGACTCAAAAATTTATTTGTATAATTTGATTTTTCATACCATTATCTAAAGATGTTTTATCATTAATTTCATTAGACTTGATTTTTCCACAACGGCGAATACCTGTGATAATTTTTAACAAAAATCAGTATCTTTTAGAATTCAATTAGTTTTTCTAAGTAGTGACTACGATTTTTAATTCATTTTCTTTTAACATCAATTTCACCTCTATACAAAGTATAACATAAAATTCAATATTTTGAAAGTTTTTAGTATTGATACTAAAAAATATTTTTAAAAAGTTTTTAACATTGATACTAAAACTTCCACTCATTAATGGAGTTTTCTTCTTAGTTCTATACTTTCCTTCAACAACTATAATGGTTGTATGTTTTTAAAGCTTCTTCTAGCCATTTGATAAAATCACTTAAGAATTTTTCTTTCTGAATCAGATATATGTTCTAAAATTATTTTTCTATTTCATCAATAATTTTTAACCAATCATCTATCCAATTGTCAAAAGCAAAGATCAAGCTCTTGTCTTAGTGTTCCATCAGAAGCATCTACAAATGGATAGATAAAAATAAGGAAGTAAGATTTCATAATCTTGAAGATAAATTCTCAAAGGATTATTATAGCAATGCCAATCTTTCCACTTTGCTTCCCAATTAGAAACATCAGAAGTTTTAAGTGGATTGAAATCTAGTAATATTCCTTCACCTTTTGGTGCATTGAGTCTTAATTCTAAATATTTTTGTTTTTCCAGCAGAGCTTGAATTTAACCATACCATTTTCTTATTTCACCTCTATAAGTTCTAAGCTTCTTCTATTTTAACATATTTTTAAATCTTTTTCCAAATAATACTATGAAAAATATAACACCAATTACCACAGCTATACTACCTGATATAGAAACATCTAGAAAAACTGCTAAATGATAACCTATGATAGATGAAATAACACCAATTAAAAGAACTATATACTAACATAGTCTTTAGATTTTTTTAGAAATCATATAGGCAGTAGTAGCAGGTCCAACCATAAAAAGAAATCATAAGAGTTGCACCTACAATATCAAATGAAACCACAGAGGTAACTGAAACTAAAGTCATCAGTAGATAATGAAAAACTTTCAGGTAGCAAACCTAGTGTTAAAAGCTAGAGCCTTATCAAAAATTGAGATTTTAATTTCTTTTAAAAAAATATAGTTATAAATAGTAAGTTGACAATTAAGATTGCAAAGCCCACTTACAAGCCCAGTTGCAATTTTAAAACCAAAAAAATTTCTGTTGTATGAAAAGGTGCAAAAGCTATTTCACCAAGCAAAACAGCATCAATATCCAAATGTATATTTGCTGTGTACTTAGAGATAAGAATAACAGCAATACTAAATAGAATAGACAAAACTATTCCTATTGCAGCATCTTCTTTTACTAATTTACTATCGCTTAATACTTCAACGAAATAAACAGTCAGAAGTCCTGTTAAAGTTGCTCCTACAATAAGTAAAGGAGAATCCAATTTATGAGTGATAAAAATGAAAGCACAATCCCAAGCAAAACTGTATGGCTTATTGCATCTGTCAGCATACTCATAGATCTTAAAACTAAAAATACTCCTAATAATGCACAAGCTACTGAAATTAAAATAGCAATTAATTGTATTGTTAATCCTGCACTCATATATTATCACCCTTTATTTTTCTTGTAATCTTAATTTTTCTATTTCTTGTATAAATTCTATAATTTCTTGCAATAATACCTTTTTAGAAAATAGAAAACTTATTAAGACAAAGATTCCAGATACTAATATTATTAAAGGTCCTGTAGGTAAAGAAGCATCAAGTGTAGAAATAATACTTCCCATAGCTCCTGAAATACCACCAATTATTGCAGCTAATACAGTAACAATAGATAATTTCTAGACCATTGTCTAGCAGCAACAGAAGGTAGAACAAGCATTGCAGTCATTAAAATTACTCCTGCTATTTGTATTCCAATGATAACATTTACTACTATCATAGTAGAAACTAAAAATTTATTTTATTACTTTGTATTCCAAGTGTTTTAGCATAATCAGCTTGGAATATACTTATTTTTATTTCTTTCAAAAAGAATAACTAAAGATATCAACACTAAACCTACGATAATTATTAGATAAATATCTTTTTGCTATTAAAGTTGAAGCCTGTCCAAATATGAATCTATTTAAACCTGCTTTTTAGCTCCAGGAACTTTCTTTTAAATATGTAAGTAAAACTAGACCAAGCCCAAAAGAAAGTTGATAGTAACAATGCAATGGCACTATCCAATTTTACTTTTTGAATTTCTTTCTATATAATGAATTAAAAATATACATAGGAAACCTATCACTAATGCTCCAGTTAAAAGTATATAATTCTTTTTCCACTTATTAAAAGGCTAGACATATCCCAGCAAGTGCTGAATGAGATATACCATCGCTTAATAAACTTTCTTTTTAAAACTGCGAAAGTTCCAATGATTGCACTAACTATCCCTAGAAGTGTACAACCAAGAGTTCACAACTTTAAAAGTATAACTACTCAAAAAGTTTTAATATTTCATTCATATTCTCCTCAAATCTTTCTATATGTCACATCAATATTTTCTTGTGTAAAAACTTCACTTACCTTTTCCACTGACAATAACAGCTTTATTAATAAGTGCAACAGATTCAAAATAAGTTGGTACAGTTTGTAAATCATGATGTACAACTATTATAGTTTTACCTTCAGATTTTAATTTCTTTAGTATTTCCACTATTGACTTTTCAGTTGTTGAATCAACCCTTGAAAAGGTTCGTCCATTAAATAGATATCAGCTTCTTGTACCAAAGCTCTAGCTATAAAAAGCTCTTTTGCTGTTGTCCCACCTGAAAGCTCAGATATTTGTCTGTCTTTAAACTCCAACATTCCTAACTGTTCTATTGCCTTTAAGACTTTTTTGTTTTTCTTCTTTACTAACTCTTTTTAAAAAGTCCTACTCTTCCATAACACCCCATTTCTACAACGTCAAATAGTGTTGTTGGGAAATCCCAATCAACACTATTTCTTTGAGGAACTATAGGCTAAAAGTTTTAGCATTTATTTTTTTATTTCACCTGTTATTTGTTTTTAAAAATTTTTAATATAGTTTTATAAGAGTTGATTTACCTGCACCATTTGGTCCAACAAGTGCCATCAAACTTCCTACTTCTATATTTAAAATTAAGATCTTCTAGTGCTATATTTTCTCCATAAGCAACTGTCAGATTTTTAATTTCAATTGCATTCATTCGTTTCACCTATTTCTAATTTCTATTTTTAAAGCATTTGCAATAGTGTCAGCATTTGCTTTAATTGTTTTACATATGTCTCAGTATTATTTTTCTTTATCTCCCATAGAATCAGAATAAAGTTCTCCACCTATTTCAACATTTCCACCTTTAGCTTTAACAGCTTCTTGTAAAGCTTCTATACTTTTATGATTAACAGATGATTCAACAAAAATAGCTTTTGATTTTTATGTTCAACAATAAAAGTTGCAAGGTCTTCAATTTGTTTTTGTACCTATTTCAGAGTCTGTTGAAACTCCTTGTATAGCTTTTGCTTCTAAACCAAATTGTTCAGCAAAATAGCGAAGGCATCATGTGCTGTGATTAAATATCTAGATTCTTTTGGAATTTCATTTATTTTAGCTGAATATATTCAGTAGCTTCATCTAAAGATTTTTAAATAAGCTTGAAAATTACTTTCAAAAATATTCTTTATTTTCAGGAGAAATTTCAGCTAATTTATCTTTTACAGCTTGAGCTTGTATAGCCCAAAATTTAGTATTAAAACCATACATGAGGGTCATAAGTATTTTCATTTTCTTTGTGTAAAAGATTTTTATCTAATTGTTCTCCAAATTTAAAAATATATTTGTTAGAAAGATTATCAAAAATCTCTGTCATTTTTCCTTCAAGATGTAGTCCACCATAGACAACTAAATCTGCATTTTGTAATTTATCAACATCGCCAGCAGTTGCTAGCATATAGATGTGATCTTCTCCTTCTTTCATAAGCCTGTTACTTCTACTTTATCTCCACCAATTTCTTCAATTAGGTTAGTATAGTAATTTAAAGTTGTAGTTACTTTTATTTTTCCACTTTCTTTTTCTCTCCACAAGCAATAACTAATAAAGAAATCATCATAATTGTTAATAATTTAAAAAATTTTTTCATATTTATCCTCCATCAAAATTAATTATTTTTCTATAAATATGATATAACTTTATCAACAATTGTCAATATAAAATATTTTTAAATACAAAATTTTTTATTATTTAAAAAGTAACTAAAAAGATCTTTCTTTCAGATGAAGACTTATAACCTAAGTCTATTCTATACTTGCTTACAGTTCTTCTGGCAATTTTTTATACTATCATTTTTCTAAAAGTTTTACTATATCTTGGTCAGAATATGGTTTTCTATCTTCATTTTCAATATATTGAGCAATTTTTCCTGGCATAAAAAGATAGTTGAACTTAAATTAAATAATTTTCTTAAAGAAATTATCCAAAATCACTTTTATATTTTTCTTTTATTGCTCTTTGATACAGTAGATGAACTTAAATCTAATTCAGAAGCTAAAGTTTCAGAAATCTTTTAAAACATTCATTTTTTCCTTCAGTGATAAAAATCTTTTTGTTTCTAAGAACAATTTTTATAATTTTTTCAAGGGTATGAAAACGTTTTTCTATACAATGTATAATTTCATTTAATCTTTTATATTCTTTATCATTAATGTTATTTTTTATATTTATTTGAGGTATAAGATCTTGATTTATTTCATATGTAATTTCATTGTTTAGTTTGTTTTACAAAAATATCAGGAATAATTTTTCCTAATTTTTCCAGTATTATAACCACGGCTAGGTATAGGGTTTAACGACTTAATAATATCTATATATTCAGTCAAAGTACTTTCATCAATATTTAATTTCTCTTTAATTAAGTCATATTTTTATCAGCTAGAAGATAAAGAAAGTTATCTATAAGCAAATTTAAGTTTTTTTATCTATAATCTTTTTTCTTTTCTAATTGAATCTTTAAACATTCTTCTAAAGAGTATGCCCCTACCCAGAAGGATCTAAGCTATAGATTATATTAAAAGCTTTCTTTTAAATCTTTATCGTTTACAGATAAAATATTTTTGATTTCAACTTTTGATATCTCCAAATAACCTTTAGCGTTTAAATTGTTGATTATAAAAATACAAATATCTTTTTATTTTTGATTTATATTAAAAATATGATAACTGTTCTTCTAAAATTTGAAAAATTTTCTTTCTTCATTTGGGAAAGAAAATTAATCTATCATCATCATTGTATCTTTCTTGTTGGAATAGTTTACTTCAACTCCAAATTTATTTGAAAACTCATTTTTATAAAGTTATTTAAATTTAACATTGACATTTTCTAAAATGTTTAGTGACATTTTCATCTGATTGAGATAATTTCAAAGATTGATTTAATTTTGCTCTATCCATGTAACCCACCTCCGTATAATTTCATCATATATTAGAGAGTAAAAATGTCAATACTCTACATTTGACAAATAAAAGAATTATAAAATATAAAAAGAATATTTTTAAAGGAGTCTTATATGGTTTATTTTTGCAATTTTATCAGCAATATTTGCTGCACTAACTTCAATTTTAGCTAAAATAGGAATTGAAGGAGTTAACTCAAATTTAGCAACAGCAGTGAGAACGATTGTTGTTGGCTATGGCTTATGGTTTTTATTAAATAGTGCAAGAACACTCGTGACTCTAGCACTCGTAGGGTGTTAGTCATGAGACTACGTACTCGTAGGGTATGAATTGCGCGAAGATTTTAGTAAGCATATAGGGAAACTTGTATGTAGACACGGAGCAAAACTGTGCAACAAAGAAACTGAATTGCTGGGAACTCTTAAAGCTAGTATAACCACAACATAATACCTTCAAGTGAGAATATGGATATAAGTGTGATGGTGGCGAAAGCAGAAAAATATACTAGATGGTGCAAGGTTAAATCCCAAACACTATGATAATAGACAATCAGCAGCTAAGCCTGAAAAGGAAAGTTCAACGACTATTCCTCGTGAGGGGAGTACAATACAAGCGATTGGTATTGGAAGTGGTTTCGCCTAAGGTGTTGAGATACACTATGGATAAGATATAGTCTGTGCTTGTTAGAGATAACAAGAAGTTCAGGACAATCTCCTTAATTTGTTAAGGAGTGTATATGCCAGAGAACTGCATAAGTAGTAGCGCACTTATGTGAACGACACTTCCACTGTTGTGGGGTTTTTAAAAACTTTAAAAATATTTAAAAATAAATAAAAATATTACTTTTTAATGGATAGAATGTGAATATATGGTATAATATCTCTGATGAAAAGGAGGTGATTATATGTGATTTAACATTAAAAACAACAAGTAAAAACATCTTAGCAGAGTTTAGAAATTTAAAATATTTGTGCCATATAGCTAAGAATTTAAAAATCAAGCTATATATAATGTTAGACAGCACTATTTTAAAAATAAAAAGTATTTAAGCTATAATGAAAAACTATAAAAATGCTTAAAAATAGTGAGAATTACAAGAAGTTAAATTCTAATATGGCTCAACAAATTTTTAAAAGAGGTAGATGAAAGTTTTTAAATCATTCTTTACACTTTTAAAAAGCTTACTAAGAATGGTCAATATAATGGTAAAATAAAATTACCTAATTATCTTGCTAAAGATGGTTTTACAACTCTGTTATAGGTTTTGTTAGATTAAAAGATGATATGCTGATAGTTCCTTATTCAAATTCATTTAGAAAAGGCACATAAGGAAATCGCGATAAAACTACCACCAGTATTAAAAGACAAGAAGATAAAAAGAGATTAGAATAATACCAAAACAATATTCTAGGTACTTTGAAATTCAATACATTTATGAAGTAGAAGAAGTTCAAAGGAAATTAAAATAAAGAAAATGTACTAGGAATTGATTTAGGGTATAGATAATCTTTGTACTTGTGTTAGCAAATACTGGAGCTTCATTCATAATAGATGGTAGAAAATTAAAATCAATAAATCAATACTATAACAAGATAAATGCAAAATTACAAAGTATAAAAAGATAAGCAAAAGATTGAGCGATAACATTAAGACAAAAGAGAATAACTAGAAAGAGAAATAATCGTATAAATGATTATCTTTCAAAAGCAGCAAGAACAATTGTAAATTATTGTCTTAATAATGATATAGGAAAACTAGTTCTAGGATATAATGAAGATTTTCAAAGAAATTCAAATATTGGAAGTATAAATAATCAGAACTTTGTAAATATACCATATGGAAAAATTAGAGATAAATTAATATATCTATGTAAACTATATGGAATAGAATTTAAAACTACAAGAAGAGAGTTATACATCAAAAAGCAAGTTTCTTTTGATGGAGATGAAATTCCAATATATGATAAAGAAAAATCTACAAGAATATATATTCAGTGGAAAAAGAATAAAAAAAGAGGACTATATCAAACAAGCGCAGGTAAACTTATAAATGCAGATTGTAATGGAGCATTAAATATTCTAAGAAAAAGTAAAGTTGTGGACTTAAGTGTCCTATACAATAGAGGTGAGCTGAACACACCTAAAAGAATAAGGGTAGTGTAAAAGCTATCAAACTTCTTAGAAAAATTTTTAAATATTTTTAAAGATTTTTGGAAACCCTGCGACTTCAGTCGGGGGAGGTTCTAGAACTGAAGTCAAAATGGATTTATGGATATAAGTAAAAAGTTGGATATTTTAATTTTATCTGGACTGGCTACAGGAGCTTCTTGGCTTTGTTACTATAAAGCTTTTACAAATAGGGAGAAGCTTTCAAAAGTTGTACCGATAGATAAGCTAAGCATAGTAATAACTGTTGCTTTAGCTTTTCTATTCCTAGAGAACAAATCACACTAAAAACTTTAATTGGTTGTAGTCTAATTGTTGCAGGAACTTTTGTTATGATTCTATAGAATTATAAATAAGAAAATAAAAAGCAATTAATCTCAAATATAATGTGTACATTTTTCATAAAATATTATATAATAAAATAATGTAAAGATAGAAATTTCAAAATGGAGGAATGTAAATGAGAATTTCAGAAAAAGGCATTGAACATGAAATATTCGCAGTTAGAAAATTAGTTCCTTTAGCTACTGAAGCTGAGAGTAAAAGGAGTTAAGGTTTATAGGTTGAATATAGGTCAACCTAACATAGAGACACCTGAATTATTTTTTTGAAGGTTTAAGAAATATTCCAGATCATGTTATAAAATATGCTGATTCTAGAGGAATAAAAGAACTATTAGATCAAGTAATAGAAGTTTATTCAAGAGATGGTCACGTTCTTAAAAAGAAGATATAATTGTAACACAAGGTGGAAGTGAAGCTTTTAACAATGGCAATGCTAGCTATTTATAATCCTGATGATGAAGTTTTTTAGTTCCGGAACCTTTTATTCAAATTATAAAAGCTTTATAGATATAGCGGGAGCTAAAATTGTTCCTATAGCAACAGATATAACAAATGATTTTCGCATTACCTAAAAAGAAGAAATTCAAAAATTAATAAGTCCTAGAACAAAAGGCTATTTTATATTCAAATCCTTGTAATCCAACAGGAAAGGTTTACACAAAAGAGGAAGTTGAATTAATGGCAAATTTAGCAATAGAAAACGACTTATTTATTGTTGCTGACTGAACCATATAGAGAATTTATCTATGATGACAATGACAAGCATTATTCATTGTTAGATATAGAAAAAGCTAGAGAAAAATACTATAATAATAGACAGTGTTTCTAAACATTATAGTGCTTGTGGAGCAAGAGTGGGATTCTTGATTTCTAGAAATGAAGAATTCATGAAGTATATTATGAAGTTTTGTCAAGCAAGACTTGCAGCACCAACTGTTGAACAATATGCAGTGGCTAATTTAATGAAAGCTCCAAAAAGAGTATTTTAAAGAAATAAAAGAAATCTATAAGAGAAGAAGAGATATTATAGTAAAATTCTTTAAATAAAATAGAAGGAGTAACTTGTTCAGCACCTAAGGGAGCAATATATGCTTTTGCAAAATTACCAGTTGATAGCTCAGAAGAATTTTTGTAAATGGTTATTGACAGATTTTTAGATATGATAACTCAACAGTTATGTTAGCAATCCTGGAGAAGGTTTTTATGAAACAGCAGGTTTAGGTAAACAAGAAGTTAGATTTTCTTTCTGTGTTGGTGAAGAAGATATAGAAAAAGCTATGAAAAGTGCTTGAAGAAGCATTAAAAGTATATAAAAATAAAATAAGAATTAAGGAGAAATAAAAATGAAAAATATTAGCAATGTTAGCACTATTATCAATAACTTCTAATGCAACAGAAGTTTTTCGAGTATTATGTTATGGAAAAGGTATTACCACTTTTAACAAATGCAGAAAAGTTATACATTAAATGGTGAAGAAGTAAAAGGCTGTGAAAGTAGATAGAAAAGTATTGAAAGCTTTAGGAACTACAGATGATCCTTTCTACTACACTAATTCTAATCAAGAAAAAGATGGTTAGAGTTGGAGATTATATGGTAACTCCTATAACTTTTTCTTCTATTGATTCAGCAAGTTCAAAAGAATTCAATAGTGACTTTATAAAAAATAATTTTGGTGTATAAAGATGATAAATTTATTTGAAAATTTTTAAATCGAAAAGAATTTAATACAAGAAACCTAAAATTGATGTTAAAAAGAGCATATGAAAAATATAGAGGTGCTAACTCAAGTTTTTGGGTAACATCATTATCTTTTTACACAATTCTAGCTATAGTTCCAATATTAGCTATCTTAGTTAGTTTGGGAAGTTGGTTTGGAGCTAAGGATTATATAATAAATCAAATCAAGGACATAGCTCCTCTAAAAAGTGATACTTTGGAGCTATTGACTGATTTTTCTAATAATTTATTAATGGATGCAAGAAGTAACGTATTAGCAGGAGTTGGTTTTTATATTTTGGGCTCAACTATTTATAAAAATGTTCTCATTAATTGAAGATAGCTTTTTAATGAAATTTGGCATATTAAGAAATCAAGAAGTTTGATAAGAAAAATAAGTGATTACATCTCATTTTTATTTTTTCTTACCTTTAGTATTTATAACTCTAAATGGGATTTCTTTATTTTTCTAGCTAAAATAAAAGACATAGGATTCCTTTATTATATAATAAAGAACATTCTACCTTTTATTTAGTATGACAATATTTTTACAGCAGTAGTTATGCCAAATACAACAGTAAAAGTATTTCCTGCACTTATAGCTTCTATTATAGTTTCAGTTGCTTTTTAATGTTCCAGTATATCTTTATTTTATTACAATTTTTATTAATAGGTTTACAGTACAGTATATGGAAGTTTTTCTGTAATATTCATATTTATTATTTGGATAAGAATATTTTTGGTTTATAGTAATTTTAGGAGTTCATATATGTTATCTAATTCAAAATGCAAATTTTGATATAAACATAGAAAATGATGATATAAAATATAAGTTTTAACTCAAAAATTATATATAACTTTTAAGGTTTTTGGAGGAAATGGTTAATAGATATCTTAACAATCTACCTCCTGTAAGTATAGAAGAAATTAAGAAAAGTTACAACTTCATCTCCATTTTTAATAGGAAATATATTAGATGAGCTTATAAGGGGAGGCTATGTTGTTAGTAGTTTAGATTATTCTGAAAAGGTTTTCTGTCTAACTCAAAAATATTGATGAGATATATTTAAAAGAAATCTATGATTTTATTGCAAATACAGGTGAAGAAATCTTTTATTTTTACAAGATGGAAGAATTACTGATGATGTAGAAAAAAATTATAATAGATAAAGATTATAATAGAACATTAAAAAGTTTAGGAGGAGAAGGTGGAAAAATTTAAAATAGGAAGGCTTCTGTCTCTCTTAATTGTACTAAGTATCACTGGATATCTTGTTTATATTAAAAGCTTTTTGTGTTAATTACTTTTTGGTTTTTATTAATCTATATTCTATTTTCTTATGCTGTTGTTAAAAACTGAAAAAGGAATTGTTTTGATAAAAGAAGCAGTATAATGCTGTTGATAATACTTTTCTTTTTAATAATATATGGTCTTAGACTATTTACAATTCAATTTTTATTGAAATCTAAATATGTGGGACTAATGAACAAACAGTTAATAAGTGTTAATAAAGAGGTTGGACTAAAAGAGAGCTATCTCACGATAGTAATGGATTAGCTTTTAATAAAAGATTGTATACTATTTCGATAACCATCTCTTTTAAATGAGTGAAAAGGTCTCATGACGATATTTTTAAAAGATATAACAGCTATTAAAGAAAGTGGAATAATCCCACTGAGTGAGAATATAGAAGAAGAATTATTAGAAATGGCAAAAAGAAAATGCTAAAAATACAAGAGAATTGCCAGAAATATTGATGATGAACAAAAAAGAAATACTTGATTTAATCGCAAACATAGAAAGAGAAAAAGTAAAGGTAGAGCAAAATATAGATCTGTTTTAGTCTTTGAAAAAGATCTCATTGATAGAGAAATATTATAAATCAGAAGAATATGATAAATTGGTAGGAATGGTTAAAGAAACTAAGATACTAATGATGAAAAAATAGGAATTTCAGGTTTGGAAAAGCAATATCAAAAATTATCTTGTGGAGAGAAAAAGAGATATAACTCAAACTCTATGGTTTAAATAAGAAAAATACTCTAGCTCTTTCAAAAAGAAACTTTATTCTCAGATTTAAATGGTAAAAATATCTACCTGACAATAGATGCAGACTTAAACTTCATTTTCTAATGATGAAATAAGAACACAATTTAAGAATGTCAATGCCTATGAAGCTATGGACTTATTATGGATCCTAATAGTGGAAAAATTCTAGCTGTGGCTGCTTTTTCAAAAGATAAAGATTTACTTAGAAATAATATATTTCCAAAGTCAGTATGCATGACCAGGGTCAATATTTAAGCCTTTTAATAGTTGCAGCAGCAATGAATGAAGGTTTTATAACAGCAACACTCAATTTAATGTTGGTGATGGTCGATAGCAAGATCTAAGAAAACAATTAGAGAAAGTAGTAGGTCATCAAGAGGAGTAATAACTACTAGAGAAGTTATTATGAAAATCAAGTAACGTAGGGTATGGTATTGATAAGTGATTATTTCACAAATGCATTGTTTGAAATCAATACTTAGTGATTTCTGGTCTCTATGATAAAACAGGAGTAGACTTCTCCAAATGAATTAAAACCATATACACTTCCTTATCAAGAATGGGATGGTCTAAAGAAAAATAATATAGTTTTTGGACAAGAGTATAGCTATAACTCCTATTCAAATGATAACGGCCTTTTCTGCTGTTGCTAAATGGAGGAACTCTATACAAACCATATTTAGTTGAAAAGAGATTACTGATGGTGAAGGTATAGTTATCAGAAGAAATACTCCTACAGTTGCAGTTATATCTGAAAAAGTATCTGAATCAATGAGAAGTATTCTAGCAGATACAGTAGATAAGGGAACAGGTAAGAGAGCACGTATAGAAGGTTATGCAGTTGGAGGAAAAACAGGAACAGCTCAGTTAAGTGGAGGAAAAACAGGATATATAAGAAATGAATATCTATCTTCATTTATAGGTTTCTTCCCCAGCAGATAAAACCAAAATATGTTATTACGCAATGTTTATGAGACCTCAATCTGAAATTCAATCTAATAGGATTTGGAGGAGTTGTTGCAGCTCCAGTAGTTGGAAATGTTATTAGAAGAATTATAAAAGAAGAAGAGGGCTTTGCAAAGATATAGAAAAATCAATGTAAACAGTGAAACAGCTGGAGCTCATAAATCCAGTCTGGAAGAGTAAATTATGAAGATGTAATGCCTGACTTAGAAGGTATGAGTCCTCAAGAAGTTTTATCTGTCTTTAAAGAAACAGATATAGATATAGAAGTTGTTGGAACAGGGACTTAGAAGTTGAACAAAAACCAGCAGCTGGAGATAGCTTAAAAAGATGTAAAAAGTAAAGATAATATTGAAATAAATGTTTGAGGTGAATATGCAATACTTTGATATTTATATAGATTCGACTCAAAGGGAATATACACTTATTCAGATAAAAATGATGAGTTTGAAATAGGAGATAATGTAATAGTACCTTTTAGAAATATAAAGAAAACGGGTTTCATTATAAGAAAAACTTAAAAAGAAAAACTTTGACTTCAAAGTATTGAATATTTCATCTACAGGTAAAAATTCTGATTATCAGAGAGAGCAAATAAAGCTTATTGAATGGATAAATGAGTTATTATTTAGCTTCTATGATAGCATAATAAAAAGCTATGATACCTAAAAATGTAAAAATTAAATATAATAATATCTATTGTATTAATTTTGAGAAAAATAATCTTCTCGATAGAAAATTCAACCAATCAAATAATTGAATATATAGTATCTTTTAGCTACTATTTGCATATAGCACAGCAAAGACTAAATTTAAGAAAAACTATAGATAGTTTAATTGAAAAAGAATTTTTATTGATGGAAGACAATAATATTCAAGTAAAAATAGAAAAATTTCTTGATTTTGAAAAAGCAGAAAATAAAGATGTTTTTGAATATCTATATATAAGAAAACTTTTATAGAAAAATTAGAAGAAAAATTTAAAAAGAAATGATATTAAAGAACTAGAAGAAAAAGAAATAATAAAAGTAGAAGCTAGTTTAAATGAAAAGAATATAGTTCAGAAGAAGTTGAAAATCCAAAGAATGGGTCACTTTTTAAACGAAGAACAATTAGCAGTTAAAGATAAGATTATAAATTCAGATAAGAAGTATTTTCTTTTAAAAGGAGCAATAGGCTCAGGAAAGACTGAAATATATATAGAACTTATTAAAAGTGCCTTTTTTGAAGGTTATGGAAGTATATTTTTAGTTCCTGAAATCTCATTAACTCCCCAAATAATTGAAAGATTTCAATCTGAATTTAAAAATAATATAGCTATTTTACACAGTGCTTTAAGTGATGTAGAAAGAGCTAAAGAATGGGAAAAGTATTTATACTGGTGAAAAGAAAATAGTTTTAGGAGTTAGATCAGCTATTTTCTCAGCAGTAAAAATTTCGATATATTATCTTAGATGAAGAGCATGAAGCAACTTACAAAACAAGATAGTAGTCCAAGATATAATGCAAAATATGTAGCTATAAAAAGATGTTTAGATGAGGGAGCGAAGTTAATAGTTTAGGCTATTACCTTCAATAGAAAGTTACTATTATGCAAAAATCAGGAATTTATGAGCTTTTAAATTTAGATAAAAGATTTGCTAATGCAGAATTACCTGATATAGAGTAGTAGATATGAAACAAGAAGATGATTTATTCTTTAGTAAAAATTCTTCTTGAAGAAATAAAAATACTCTATTAAGAGACGAACAAGTTATATTGTTACTTAATAGAAAAGGGATATTCAACATATATTCAGTGTAAAGATTGTGACTATGTTGAAGAATGGATAGTTGCTCTATAAAATGAGCTACTATAAGAGTCTAAATAAATATAAGTGTAATTACTGTGGTAGGCAGATACTATATATGAAAATGCTCAAAGTGTGGAAGCACAAATTTAATTCATAGTGGTAAAGGAATTGAAAGAGTAGAAGAAGAATTAAGAAAGTATTTTTGATGTTCCTATGCTGAAAGTAGATAGTGATTTTTCTAAAAACAAAGATAATTTTTCTAAAATATACAAAGATTTTTGAATAAAAATATAGTATTTTAATAGGAACTCAAATAATAGCTAAGGGCTTACACTTTTCCTGATGTAAACCTTGGTTGGAGTTATAAATTCAGATATAATTCTAAACTTTCCAGATTTTAGGTCAGGAGAAAAAGATATTTCAACTGGTTGACACAAGTTTCTGGAAGAGCAGGAAGAGCTGGTAAAAAGGAAAGGTTATAATACAAACTTATGAGCCAGAGAATAATGTTATAAAAAGACAGTAAAGAAGAAAATTACGAATTATTCTATAATAGGAAATAAATTCAGAAAAGTTTTTCCTATCCACCTTTTTCAAAGATTTTGAATATAGGTTTTAGTTCTGAAGATGAGAAAAGACTTATAGAAGTTTTCTAGAGAATTCTATGAAGAAATAAAAATCAGGATATAGAACTATATGGACTCTATGCCAAGTATGGTATACAAAAGTTCAAAAAGATATAGAATGAATATCTTTGCTAAGGGAAGTAGAGCAAAAATGACATGTTTTAAAAGATATCTCAAGAAAAATTAGATGAATTTAATGATGGTAGTTAGAATAGTTGTGATATAGATCCGATAAATTTAATGTAGGAGATAATATGGTTTTTGAAATAAGAAAATATGGTGATGATGTTTTAAAACAAATTGCAAAGAAGTAGAACTAAATGAAATAAAATGATGAGTTTAGAAAATTCTCAGATGATATGGTTGAAACCATGTATGAAACAGATGGTATAGGTCTTGCTGCACCACAGGTTGGAGTGAGTAAGAGTTTTTGTTTGTGAAGATGGAACTGGGAAAATAAGAAAGCTAATTAACCCTATTATAGAGCCTCTTTAACAGAAGAAACTCAAGAATTCGAAGAAGGATGTTTATCTGTACCCAGGAATATATAAAAGGTTGAAAGACCTAAGAAAGTAATGTTAAAAATATTTAAATGAAAAATGAGAAGCAGTGGAAGAAATTGCTGAAGATTTACTGGCAGTTGTAGTTCAACATGAAAAATGATCACTTAAATGGAATTTTATTTGTTGAAAAATTTCTCCTATGGCAAAAAGACTTATTGCAAAGAAGTTAGCTAATATGAAAAAGAAACAAAAAGGATAATGGAAGAAAATGAGTAAAAGATTATGGCTTTTAGTGATAATGTTTTTAGTTTGATGACTTTTAATGCAATGTCTCAAATAAGGCATAATATGTCAAAGAAAAATAGTATCCAAGAGGAAATAAAAATAGTTAATATTGAAGAAACAAGAGCTAACATAGAAAAATATGATAGAAAAATTGATTCTTTGATGACGATTTTGAAAAAGAAAGAGTAGCAAGAAACATGTTCAAAATGGTAAAGATAATGAAATAATGTCAAATATGTAGAAAAGATAACAATGCAAATAATAAGGAGGAAAAATGAAAAAGAGAACTAGCACTAGAATTTGCAAGAGTAACAGAAGCTGCCGCATTAGCAGCACATAAGTGGGGTTGGTAGAGGAGAATCGGCTGACCAAGCGAGGTGTAGATACTATAGGACTATGTAATAGACTTCCATTGATGGGAAATAGTTATAGGAGAAGGAGAAATAGATGAAGCTCCTATGCTATATATTGGAGAAAAAGTTGATTAATCTATAATGAAGAAAAAGATTCTGTAACTTATGTTGACCCTGTTGATATTGCTGTTGACCCTGTAGAAGGAACAAGAATGACAACAAGGACAAACAAAATGCTATAACAGTATTAGCAGTTGGGAGAGGAAGTTTCTTAAAAGTCTCTGATATGTATATGGAAAAATAATTGTTGGACCTGAAGCAAAAGGGAAAATAGATTTATCTAAAACCACTTGAAGATAATATTCATGCTGTTGCTAAAGCATTAAATAAAGAATTAGAAAGATTTAATGATAGTTATTCTAGATAAAACCAAGACATAAAGAATTAATAAAAGATTTACAAGCCATGGGAATAAAAAGTTTATGCATTACCCGATGGTGACGTTGCAGGATCAATACTTACTTGTATGATAGATTCTATGTTGATATGCTTTTATGGAATTGGTGGAGCTCCAGAGAGGAAGATCTGCTGCCGTTATAAGAGCTCTAGGTGGTACATGCAAGCAAGATTGAAACTTAGAAGTGAAGTTAAAGGTGCTTCTCTTGAAAATGATAAAATCTCTAAGTTTGAAAAATTAAGATGTGAAGAAACAAGGATTAAAAGTTGGAGAAATTTTAAAACTTGAAGATTGTAGCAAAAGATGATGAAATAATCTTTCTGTAACTGGTATCACTGGTGGAGTTTACTAGAAGGTGTAAAGAGAAAAGGAAGTATTGCTAGAACTCAAAACTCTTGTAGTAAGAGGACTATCTCAAAAACTATAGATATATAAATTCTATACATAATTTAGATTTTAAAAGATGAAAAATTACTCATTTAGTAAAATAAAAGTAAAAACTATTTTTTAAAATTTAGGTATATACTGCATTTATAATCTTTTAATAAAAGATTGAAGGTGCAGTTTTTATTACCAATTAAGAAAAATAAATAAAATTGAAAGATAAAGAAAATTTTCATCCCTTTTTAAATGTTAAGTTATTTCATTGAAAGTAAAAGAATAATATGATATATTTATAACATAACAAGTGATTATAGGGAGATTTATAATGGAATTGAAAGTATTTTAAATTGACATTTTATAGTGAGTGTCCTTTACCTAACTGATGTAAAATATGCTAATTGATGGAGAAGAAGCAATATGTGCTTATAAAACAATTAGAGATGTGCTATTTTCAAATAAAAGATTGATAGTGAGATGCTCAAGGACTAACAGGAAAGAAAGTGGAAATTTATTGTTTACCTTACTCTTCAGTTAATATGTGGTCTACTATGAAAATGCAAAGTAGATTTTAATGCTGAAGTGGAACTTTGGACTAGAGCAGGGCATATAAAGATTAATCTTAATAAAAATAGAGTATAAGAAAATTTGATGCTTTTATTAGCTAATGTTTTACTAAAATAATATAACTAATAAAAAGACTTTTTATTGAATAAATGGTATTGATGGAGGAAATTTCTATCAATACTATGCTTTAAAAGATTTGATTAATTATAGTAACTAATAATAAAATTTTCACTATATCATATTTGAAAAATAAATTGTAAAATCTAGAATTCTTTAAAAATATGATATATTATAAGTGTATCAAATAAATCTTTTATAGGAGAATAATATGAAACTTTTATGATTTAACATTGAAAAAGAAGTGGCAAGGGAATGTGGCAGGGGAGTAATAGACAATCACTAGAATTGAAAATAGGAGAGTCTCCTGTATTAAAGCTTAATAGAGAAGGAATTTTTGGGAAGAAGTTAGAAAGATTCCAAGAATGACTTTTGAAGAAGTTGAAGCTTTGAATGTAAAGATTAATTTTTATTATGAAAGTACTTTTCAAATTAGAGGAGATATAAAATGGATTATACTGATAAAGAGTTAGAACTTGTATTTGAAAAGATATTGAAAATGTATAAATCTAGTTATTCACCCTAGAAAAGTCAAAGTGTTAGGAGGACAACCCGGTCAGGAAAAACAGGACTTGAAAATATGATTAATGCAGAAGATGAATATATCTATAAGTGGAGATGATTTTATAAATATCATCCAAAGTTTAAAGAAATTAATTTTAGAACTATGGAAGAGAAGCTTTCAAAATATACTCAACAATGGTGTGGGCAATAACAAAAACTAATAGAAGCATTTAGGAAAAGAAAATATAATTTAATAATTGAAGGTACTTTAAGAACTGCTGAACTTCCTATAAAAGAAGCAACAAGATTTAAAAATTAGGATATGAAGTTGATTAAATGTAGATTTGCAGGTTAAAGGAGAAAAATCTCGTTTAGTACCTATACAAAAGATATGAAGAAATGATAAAGCAAGGTAAAACTCAAGAATGACTCCAAAAAGAACATCATGATTTAGTAGTAAATAGTATAGGAGATAACCTAGAAACTATATATAATTCTAAAACTATTTGATGAAATTAAACTTTTTGATAGAGAAAAATAACTTGTTATATAGCTATAAAAGAAACTCCTGATGGGAGTCCAAAAGATATTTTAGAAGAAAGAATTTAGTCGTAAAATGGAAAAAGAAGAAATAGAAGAATATAACGAAAGATGGAATAATTTAATAAAAATAATGGAAAAATAGAAAAGCTTCTGCTGGAAGAAATTTCTAAAGTGATAATTGAAAAGAAAATAATTTATAAAATATAGTAAAATTAAATTATTCTAGATTAAAATAAAGATGATTTTAGATAGAAATTCTACGATGATTCAAAATGAGTTCATTGATATATATGGAGCAATAGGAATATTCTAATAATATATGTATCTCTTCATTTATTAAAAGCACTAGGAAAAACCTTTTAGGGTGTTTTAAGTTCAATATTTTGGACAATCATTATATATGGATATTTAACAAACTTTTACTAGGAGTAATATGAAAACTTTAAAAGAATTATTCAAAGATTATGATAAAAATAATACTGTAAGAGAAACTTTCTCTGAAAATGGATAGAAAAAGATATTAGAACCAATAGAGAAAATTTTTAAGGACATGGAAAGATGTAGGAAGATCAGTTAAAGAAATCTTTGAAGATATGGAATGAAAAGAAAAGAAAATATTTAGAAGAAAGAGTTAGTTTTAAAACGACTCTTTCTTGAATATGATATAATTAAATTAGATATAAATTTTAAAATAGGGAAGAGGGGATTAGAAATGGATAGAAAATATGTTTGAAATATGTAGAATTAGGACTTGAAGCTGGTTTTACAGAAAAAGACCTTAGAAAGAAAATGGCTAGAATTATTATACCATCCCTTGGATAAGTATCAAACAGAGGATGAAAGATATAAAAATTTGCTGAAGAAAAATAATAAAAATTAATGAAGCATATATATAAAAAGAAAAACTTCTTGAGAGTAAAGAAGAAGATGTTGATACTATGGATTATGATTATGAAAATGATAACAGATGATTTTCCGATGGAAATTTCTGGGATAAAATAAAAAGATGTGGCTATTGGTTTTCACAAAAGTTGGCGCTTGATTCTTTTATTATGTACTTCAAAAAGAAAGAAGTTCTTTTAAGATAAAAAATGTTAATAACAGGTTGCTTTAGGTTATTTCATACTTCCTATAGATTTAATTCCAGATTTTATCCCAATTGCAGGATATACTGATGATGTAGCAGGAATGATATTGCAATAAGAAAATGTATGAATTATGTTATGATAAACAAAGCAAAATGTTTCATGCAGCTAGTAGCTTGGGTTTGATAGTTGAAAAAGACTATGTTGATGACTTATTAAAAGATATTTAAAAATAAAATAAACTATTTTATAACTTTCACTCGTCAAATAAGTATACAGATAAAATTAATAAAATACCCCCTAATAATGAGAGCAAGTCATAAAAAGTGGCTGTTATAGCCACTCATTTTATTCAAATTTTCAAAAAGTTTGTAAACTTTTTAAAAGTGTTTGTAAGCCCAGCACTGTATGCCATCCTAAATTTTTAGTGTCTATGTGGCACGAGACGAGATACTTACTTTTATAGAATGGAGGACATATGCTGGCTAAAATGTGAGAAAACTTGACCCTATTCATGCTCTATATCAAAGCTATGCGGTGGAAAGGCTAAATTAAATTATCATAAATAGTGACTGTTGCAGATTTGGCAACAGCCTACTCTATCTATTAGCTTTATAAACACTCAGCAATAGCAGCTTACATCATCTACACGACCTGGAAATATTTACAATTATAATCTTGGTCTTTATCAAGTTTAGGAGCTCTTTTAATAACTTCTGCCAAAAGCACAGGAGCTTTCAATAGCTTGAGGTATAATTCCCTCTTTAGTTAAAAGTAGATGGCGATTCTTTCAGCCGGTCATCAGTTGCGGGTGCATACTGCAGCTCTTTTACTATCTCTGAGAAAAGCATGTTTCTGGGTCCAGCACCCTGGGTGAGTTCCAAACCTGAGAGGATAGAGTAAACAGGTGTTTTATGCTAAGACTATCTTCACTGAATAGTGCATAAGTATTCATTCCATCCTATTACTCCAACAGTTCCTAATGTAAGAGCCAGCAAGCACGTCTATCAGCATCTAGTCCTTTTCCTGCAGCTTCAACACCAAACTAATTTAACATCTTTACTCAGAATGAGATTAGCAAATGCTCCAATGGCGTAGACCTCCTCACTAGCACAGGCAATAACCATATCAGGTGAAACGATTTTCTTTTCTAAAATTTGGTCTACGAGACTGCTGACTGATAAACTTTTTGGAAATCTTTTTACCATGCTAGGATATAAGGATTGGTCCAAACTACAGCAGAGCCAAAGTACATAGAAAGTATTCCTCGGTATAGTATAAATGATCCATGCTTCCAAATGCACCCATCAACTGGCTTCTTTTAAAGCTCTCCCGCTTCAACAGCATGAACAGTTGCTCCTAACATACTTCCATCGGGCAGACATTTAGTCTTTTGGTCTTTTCAACATCTAAAGCTCCCATATAGATGTGCATTGCATTCCAAATTTGCAGCAGCTGCAGCGTGCAATCCATGTTGTCCAGCTCCTGTTTCAGCAATAACTTTTTCTTACCCATTCTTTTGGCTAAGTAAAAGTTGTCCAATAACATTATTTAGTTTATGAGCTCCTAGATGATTTAAGTCCTCACGTTTCAAATAAATTTTGCTCCACCTAAATAATTTGTTAAACTTTCAGCAAAGTATAAAGGTTTCTCTACCTGAATAATCCTTTAAATAATGATGATATTCTTTTAAAATTCTTCATCATCTTTATATTTATTGTATGCTATCTCCAATTCATCTAATGCTTTTTGTACTACCTCTGGAACATAACTTCCACAAATTCTCCAAAAATAACCTTTTTGTTTCTGTTGTCATAACTTTATCCTCCTAGATTTTTATATATATATAAAACTCTAAAAGAAAAGCTGCATAGTTTATTTATTTACCATGCAGCTTTTATCCATATATTTAAGGATTTCTATATCGCTGACATGAGATACTTTTAGAGTACACTAAAAAGTTGTATCTATGTCTAAAACATCACACACAACTTTACCTATGCCAGTTTTGCCAATATTTGTTAGTTGTTTGTAGTATTTGTTCATTGCGACTTCACTCCTTTTTAATTTTAAATTTTTCTAGTATACACAATTCTATTGCAAGTAAAATTACAAAAATTATTTTCTTTTTAAATGAATAGAAAATTCTAATAAAAATAATTGAAATATTAAAAATCTTAGATATATATTAGTAAAGTCAGCTTATTGGAGGGGATAATATGAGTGAGGTATGGAGTTACAAGCTAAAACAGAAGTTAGTGATAAATTAGAAGATAAAGTTGCTAAAAGAATTGATAAAAAGAAAATTGTTGCTATTGGTTTGGACACTTAGGAAGATATTTATAATGAACTTACAATGAGTGAAAACAAATTAGATGAAAAATTAATAAAAATAATTTTGAAAGAATATAAAAAATTATTGAACAAGAAACCTATATGAAACTATAAAGGTGAAAAGAAAAAATTTTTAATGGAAAGATAAATATATAGTCTTAATAATTTAAAGAAGTTAAAAGAAAATGATTTAGTTTGGATTCGCTCAAAAGGGAAAAATATTATTTGGGAAGAATTACAGAAAAAGTCACTATTTATATGCCTATAGAGATTCTAAAAAGATGGTGACATTTTTAAAATTAGGAATTAATAATCAATTTACTGATGTAGAATGGCTTGAAATTGGAGATGAAAGTGATATTCCAGGAGAATGTTTCTACATCCTTTTTATAAGAGGAACTGCATTGAGACGAATTAAACAAAAGGAAGTCTTGAAATATCACAAATATTATATAATAGACACATCCAAAAAGATCATTATCCTATTAACAAAAATAGAAAAATAATATTGAAAATTTTTATTCCTTACTTTCACCAACGGGATGTGAAGATTTACTATATTTTTCTTTTTATCATGAGTTTAAATATGTTGCTATTCCCAGTACAAATAAAACTAATACTCAAACTTATGAGTTTGTCATGTTAATCCTAAAAATCGTAAAAGAAAATTTATATTCAAGCAAAAATGGAAATAGTGAAAAGGTGAATCTATATTTAGATGATTACTTAGATTTAAATGAGAGTTTATCTTCTTACAACAGGTGGAAAAATTTATAGAAAGCAAAGAAAGAGAAGAAAGAAAGCATTGAAAATAGAATTTAAAAATAATTCATTTATGAATAGGCTCTACAAATACTAATAAGAAGATTTATGCTGTAAACCCAGAAGCTATTTATGAATTTGCTAAAAGAGCATATAAAGATGAGACTATTTTAATGCACATTCAATTTACAATGGTTTGAATATTTAAAATAAAGGGTGATTATGTCTCAATATAATTGCAGTTATTTGGGAGTTTTGATAGACTTTAGTTGATGGATATATGCAAGATCAATTTTTGAAAAATATGGAGTTGATTCAAAGAAATTTTTGGGAAGAAGTAAATTCTCTACCAAGAAGTATTGAGGAAGAACAACAAGTAAAAAGTTAATAGAGATACTATTTATTTGAAACCACTTTATAAATAAAAACTAAAAGAAGAAGGAGTGTTTAAAGGTTTAAATAATAAGGTACTTTTTGAATTAGGAAAAGAATTAAAATTCTATAAAGGTATTCCTGAAATATTTGGAAAAACAAAAGAAGCTTATTGAAAAATTCAATTTTTCAAGAATATAATATTAAGGTAGAACATTATATTGTTAGTACAAGGAATGGTTGAAATGATAAAAAGGCTCTGATTATTGAAGGATATGTTGAAGATATTTGGGGTTGTGAGTTAATTCAAACTAAAGATGAAAAATGGTAAATTTTGAAATCAGTGAAATAGGATATACTATCGATAATACTTCCAAAGACAAGAGCCATTTTTGAAATAAATAAAGGTGTGAATAAAAATACTGAGCTATGATGTCAATGCTAAAAATAAAAGAAGGAAATAGAAAGAGTTCTATTTAAAAAATATGATATATATAGCAGATGGTCCAAGTGATGTACCAGCTTTTTCATTAATAAAAAGGTGGAGGTTCAACTTTTGCAATTTACCCAAAAATCAGATCTTAAAGCTTTTAAACAAGTGGAAAAATTAAGAGAGATAACCAGAGTTGATATGTATGCTGAAGCTGATTATTCTGAAGGGACTACAACTATATGTGGATTATGAGTAAAATTCAAGAACTAGCTCAAAAGTATGTAGATGAAGAAAAGTAGAGTTAGCAGCTTCAATTTCAGATTCTCCAAAACATTTTAAATTAAATAAAAAGGTAGTTGCAAAATTTAAAAATTTTAATTCTAAAAGTAAAAATATATGAGTTATGAGTGGAAATTTTAGATAAAAATCAAATAGAATGAGCCGAGCAAATACGGGAGTGTCTAAGGTGTAGCGAGTTTCTCGATTGCAGCGAATTCTTGATTTTTATCGTTGAAAAACCCAGTAACGAGACTATTTTTACGACAATTTTGCAACAGCCTTATTTAAGTTCAAGATCTTTAACTAAAAACGTGCGAATAATGCAAATAATAGAGTTCTAAATAAAGGAAAAACTCCTATTAAATCAAGAATAATAAAGAGATATCCCCAATTAATAAAAAAGAAATAAATTTCTTTCCACTTTTCATCTTCTTTTAACTACATATTTTCAATAAATGATAGTATTCCATCGACAATTGAAGCTAAAATAACACCTGTAATAACTACAAGAACTACTCCACCAACAGCACCTGATAATCTTATTCTCATTTATATCCCCTTTATCTATATATAAACAAATACTATAACCTTTTTCTATTTCTTCAGCATGGACATAATCCATAAAAGTACTTTCTTCCTGTAGCAGCTACTTCCAGGTGTAACCTCATAAATTGATATAACATAATGCTTTCCAGCTCAAGTAAAGGACAACTAATAGATATATCTTTTTGCTTTTTATTCTTGAATTAAATACACTATTAGAAGGTAAATCATAGTTAGCAGTAACTATGTGTTTGTCAGTAGATACCTTTATTACATCTTCTAAGTCATCACCTTTTATATGTTCTAACTCAGAAAATTTTTGTTCATCAACAATGATATTTTTAGCACAATAAATATGAAAATATGCTTTAGTATTGTCACTCATAAATTCTTTTTCTTCTTTCCACCAAATAACCCAAACATTTTTCCCTTAATAAATAAAAATTATATTTGTAATAGATTTTTATTGCATTATACCATAACTAAAGTTATTTTTAAATATTTTATTTATATTTAAAGAAAAGTTTAATTTACAAAATATTATTTTGTTATTATAGAGTTAGAATAATTAAATGATGGGAGATTTTTTGGAAGTATTGTTGCAATCTTATTATTTTCAGTGTCACTTATATTTTGTCTTTTATTAAATTTTTCAGTTGTCTATGCACTTATAGTGGCTATATAATTTTTATAACTATATGGTCTCATTAAAGGGCTATGACTTTAAAAAGTTTTAGTATCATTTGAAGGAGTATTGACAGTAAAAATATATTGTTAGTTTTTCGTTCTTATAGGTATGATAACAGCCTTATGGAAGCTTCTGGAACAATAGCCTTTATTGTTTATATGGCTCAAAATTAATTTTCACCATCAATTTTAATACTCCTTACTTTTTTTACTTTGTTCAATACTTTCATTTTTAATAGGAACTCTCTTGGAACAGCTGCTACTATGGGAGTTATTTCTGTTTCAATAGGAAAGGCAATGGAATTAATCCCTTATTATCTTGGAGGAGCAGTTTTAAGTGGAATATATTTTGGGGATAGATGTTCTCCAATGTCAACTTCTGCACTACTGATCACAGAACTTACAAAAACTAATTTATATACAAAAATATTAAATTAATGCTTAAAACTTCATTATACCCTTTTTACTACTTGTTTATTTTATTTATTTTTAGGCTTAAAAGTTCTACTCACCAGTTGGTATAGATGCAACAAATATTTTTAAAGAAAATTATAATTTGAACATAGTAGTTATAGTGCCAGCTATTCTAATAATTATTCTTTCTTTATTCAAAGTCAATGTTAAGAAAACAATGTTAGTGAGTATAGTTATAAGTTTTATTATTGCAATGTTTTTCAAAAAGAAAAGTGTAACTTCACTTATAAATTATTGTGTCTATGGTTTTCATCATTCTAATGAAAAATTAAATTTGATGATGAAAGGTGGAGGAATCTCTATCAATGCTTAATGTTGGATTGATAGTTGTAATTTCTTCTTCCTATTCTGAATTTTTAAAGAGACAAAAATGTTAGTTTTGATGAAGAAATATTTAAAAGAATTTTCTGAAAAACTTCAAATTATTTTGTTATATTTTTAAGTTCTATTATTTCAGAGCTATTGCTTGTAATCAAAGTTTGGGAACAATTTTAACCTATGAATTATGTGAAGAACTAGAGATAAACAAAAATATGGCTATAATTTTAGAAAATACTATGTACTATTAGCAGGGCTAATTCCTTGGAATATTGCTATGGATACCATTAAAAACAATAGATATAGGACTGATGTCTGGACTTTTTGCTTTTTACTTATATTTTTTTACCACTTTTGGAATTTGTTTTTAGGAATTATTAAAGAAAAAGAAAAATTATCAGATAAAAATTGACTATTTCATTGCAAATTAATATAATTGTATTGTTGATGTAAAAATAAAAATTAATATAAATAAAAATTTGTGGAGGTTAAAATGAGTATAAGTTTTTATGTAAAAATAAGAAAGAAAATTTTTGAGGCTATGAACCAGTTTTAAATGTTGAATGCATTATCATTATTAGATAAGGAGCTTAATACTTTATGGTACAGATGGTATAGATATTAATGATTTATTACTTTCACCTCTTTCTAAATATCCATGTCTTTTAGTAGGTACTGAAGATGAAAGTGCAAGAGGATTTGAACTAGCTTATGATAATAAGAATAAAGTCTATGCTGTGAGAGTTTTACTCCTTCTTCAAGAGAAGATTGGCTTTTAGCTCTAGAATATATAAAAGCATTGGCTAAAAATGGGAACAGAAATTGTAAATGAAAGAGGAGAAACATTTACAGTAGACAATATAGAAGTTTGATTATGAGACTAGATATACTTTATGGAATAAAAAGTAATTACAGAAAAATATAAAAAGTGGCGAATCAAGTAATTATATTATTTTTGGTACAACTAGACCTGTCTCTTTTGATGAAAAAGATGATAGATGAAATAAATAATTCAGATAGTCCTATAGATACTTTCTCAAGAATAGTCAGAGATATTCAAAATTTAGATGCTTATTCAGCAAACCAACATTTTATCAAAATAGAGAAGATGGAAAAATTATGGGAGCTTATACTATTACAGAAAGAGTTAGAACAATTATTCCATATAAAACCTAGTGTCGAATTTCATAATTCAGATATAGTTAAGAATGATGATATAGCTTATTGGAATATGAGCTTTTGTCGTTATTAATGGAGATGAAAATGATAGAAATAGTTATCAACCAGTAGGAAGAATAGCTTATGATGAGTTTTATACTACCAAAAGAAAAATATAAATTTATAGATGCTTCATATATTATGGTTGAGCCGTTAACTAAGGAAGAAATTTCAGACTTTTGAAATAATTAAAAGTAGATAGGACTGATTAGTGTAAGGAATTTAAAAATGATAAGAAAAATTTATATGTTAAAACGACTTTTTAAAAGAAAGTTTAATGAAAAATATATAAAGTTTCTCTTGATGGAGGCTTTACTTGTCCAAATAGAGATGGGAAAGTTTCTAGAGGAGGTTGTATATTTTTGTAGTGAAAATGGTAGTGGAGACTTTCACTGCTACAAAAATTAAAAGTCTATTCATGAACAAATTGAAGAACAAATAGACTTAGTTTCAAAAATATAAGGGAGATAAGTATATAGCATATTTTCAGAATTTTACTAATACTTACGCAGAAGTGAGTTATTTAAGGAAAAATTTATCAAGAAGCCTTATCTCATGAAAAAAATAGTTGGCTTAGCTATAGCAACAAGAGCCTGACTGTTTAGGAGATGATGTTTTTAGAATTATTAGCTGAGTTAAATAAAAAACTTTTTCTTTGGGTAGAATTAGGTTTACAAACAGTAAATGATGATGTAGCAAAAATATTTTAATAGAGCTTATGAAACAGAAATCTATAAAGAGGCTTCTGAAAAATTAAATAGACTGAATATTAAATTTGTTACTCATATAATAATAGGGTTTTACCTAAAGAGGAAAATGATGATTATTTAAAAACTGCTATCTTTGCACAAAATTGTGGAACTTGGGGAATAAAACTTCATTTAATGTATGTTGTAAAAAATACTCCCTTAGAAAATTATACTTAAATGGAGACTTAAAGGTTAATACTAAAGAAGAATATGTTGAAAAAAGTTGTAAATGTTTTTAGAAAATATTTCATCTGAAATAGTTGTACATAGACTGACAGGGGACGGGAGATAGAGAAACTTTAGTAGCACCTTTATGGAGTATAAAAATAGATGTTTTTAAATTCAATACACAAAGAATTAAAAAAGAAGAAATACATATCAAGGAAAATTATATTATGGAGGTTTAAAATGAGATTTGTTATAACGGATAATAAAAAGAGTGGGGGATTGGGCAGCTGTCTATGTTGCAAAATAAGATTAGAGAATTTAATCCAACAGCTGAAAAGAAAAATTTGTACTTGGATTACCTACAGGTAGTACACCACTTCAAATGTATAAAAGACTAATAGAATTCAATAAAAGCAGGAATTATTAGCTTCAAAAATGTGGTTACTTTCAACATGGACGAATATCTTGGACTTGAAGCTACTCATAATCAAAAGCTACCATTATTACATGTATAACAATTTCTTTAACCATATTGATATAGAAAAAGAAAATATAAATATTTTAAACGGAAAAAGCTGAAAATTACGAAGAAGAATGTAAAAGATATGAAGAAAAGATTTTAGAGTTAGGTGGAATGAGATCTATTTTCTAGGTGGAGTTGGAGTTGATGGACATATTGCATTTAATGAACCTAGGTTCATCTTTTTAAATCAAGAACAAGAAAAAGTACAATTAACTGAAAAATACTATAATTGCTAATTCAAGATTTTTTGATAATGATATAACAAAAGTTCCTAGATTTGCTTTTAACAGTTGGTATAGAAACTATTACTTCTGCAAAAGAAGTTTTAATCATGGTAGAAGGTGAAAATAAAGCTAGAGCTTTTACATAAAGGAATAGAATCAGGAATAAATCATATGGGCTATATCAAGTTTGCAATTACATGAAAATGCAATTATTGTTGCTGATGAAGCTGCTTGTTCTGAATTAAAAGTTGGTACATATAGATATTATAAAGATATTGAATCTGAAAAATTGTAATGTGGATAAATTATTAGAAAAAGTGCAAAAAATAGGTTAACAGGGCTTACTGTATATGTTATAATAAAAATTAACTATATCTATCATTAGGTGTTATTTTATGGAAGAATTCAAGTATGCGTTGAGAAAAACTATTTTTAATAGCTTTTTCCTTATCTTTTTATTGGGATAACCTGTGGTTTTTAATGAAAGAAGCAGGTTTTGGTAGCAATATGGTCTTTACTCTCGTGTTTACTTGTTTACGGAGGAACTATTCAGCTTCTAATGGTAGGACTTTTAAAAAGCCAATACTCCAATAATTTCAATGGGACTTATTTCTCAATAGTTAATTCAAGACATATGTTTTATGGTTTATCATTTTTGCAAGAATTTAAAAATTAGAAAAAGAATCTTTCTTAAAGTATTTAGCATTTAGTTTAACTGATGAAGTTTATTCTATTTATGCTCATAAAAATTCCTGAAAGATTAAATAAAACTAAGACTATGCTTTATATAAATTTACTTGCACAGTTCACTTGGACTTTTTGGTTTGTGTTGTTGGGAATTTAGCATTTAATTTTATTAAATTTGATTTAAAAAGGAATTGATTTTTATAATAACTGAATTTTTGTATAGTTGTAATTTCACAATTAATAGGAGATAAGTCATATATTTCAACTTCTGTTGGAATAATCTCATCAATTATAGCCTTTTTGATAATGGAGCAATTTTATTGTTTTTAGCTATTTTTCTTGAGTATGTTAACTTTACTTATCTTAAAAAGAAACTTACTACGAAAGAGTTGATAAGCATGAATAACAATTTATATCTATTTTTAGCTATATTATCAGCAGGAGTAGGAATGGCTGTTGTAGACTCTTACCTTTTATTATCTTTGCAAATGGTAAATTACCAAAATTAGTAAAATTCTATGAAAAGTATCTACCCTTATTCACTGATGGCGATACTGTTCTGCTATTGTTTTGCAAGTGTAAATTTCTCTAAATATCCCATGGTTTTACCAGAAGTCATAAGTTTAATTGTAATTACTCTTTTTACATATTTGGAAGAAAAATGTAATACTATCATTATTTTTAGGAACAGTAGTATTTTTGATCTTGGGTAGAATTTTCTGATAGGAGATATTATGAAAATTAGATATGCATCTGAAAAAGAAATGGCTATTAAATTTTGGAAAGATAGTTTTTAAAGATAGTGAAGAACAAATCAAATTCTATTTTGATAATATCTATAATGATTATTTAGTCTTAGAAGATAATTCAAAAATAGTTTCCTCACTTCATGAAAATGATTATATTTTTAATTTCAATAATAAAGAGTATAAAAAAAGTAAATATATCGTTGGAGTTTCCTCAGATATAACAATGAGAAATAAGGGCTATATGTCAAAATTATTAATCTCAATGTTAGAAAACTCTAAGAAAAAAATCTATGCCTTTTTGTAACTCCAATCAATCCAAAGATTTACAGAAAATTTGGTTTTTGAATATTTCTCTAATATTGAATACTATAATTTTTCTATTGAGGAATTAGCTAATTTTAAACTTCCAGATAATGATTATTCATATATAGAAATAAATGAGGAAAAATAAAAATTATATCTAAAGGATTTAATAAAAGTCTATAATTCTAATATGGAGGATAAATTTTGTTATTTAGAAAGAGATAATTTCTATTTTTGATAAAATTTTAAAAAGAAGCAATTAGTGATGAAATGAAAAATTTTTTATCCTATATAAAAATAAAGTTGCTAGTGCTTTATATTATCTTTTGGTTTATATGAAGAAAAATATTGAAATTAGAGAATGTATGGCTTTAGATGGTGTTTCATATAAAGAAATTTTAGCTTTAATCTATGGATATAGAGATTACTATAAAAATGTAAGCCTTGCTAGCCCTAATAATTCAAAGTTTAGAATTTCTTTTTGAAAATCAATTAAGTATAGAAAAGATTGTTAAGCCTTTTATGATGTTGAGAATTTTAGAATCCACTAGGGCTATATTTAAAAATTTAAAATTAGAAAAATTCATATATATATATATATATTGAGAGATAAAGATTTTTAAAAGAAAATACAGGACTATATTGTTTAGATAAAGAAATTAAATTTTCTAATATACAGAAGAAAAAGCTTCTTATGATCTTAAAATTGATATAGGAGAACTAGTATTTCTAATCACAGGATATTTTTCTATTGATGACTTAGCAAAAATTAGGAAAAATTGATATAAAGAATAAAAATATTATTAAAAAGTTAAATAAAATATTTAATAAAAGAAATTCTATCTTTATGAATTTATATAGTAAATAAATAGAAATTTATGATATACTAAAATAAAAGGATTTAAGTAATAAAAAGATTTAAAGACACTAACAACAAAAATTTTTAAAAACTTAGACTATTACTCTATGGAAAAAGTGTCTTCTTATAATCTTAATAATATGTAATTTACAAAAATATTAAAGACACTGACAGCAAATAAACATTTTTAATAGTCCAGGTGTCGTGGGGCTAATCCCCTGCACTATATTAAGAAAGTGTCTTGTTAACAAGGACTTATTATTTAAATAAGTCCTTTTTAGTAGTTTTTATTAGGGAGAAGATAAAATGAATTTTTTTGGAAAAACATTAGAAATTTTAAAAAGAACTTGGAACAATGCATCACTAAATGAAAGTACATTGAATTTTAATTTGGATATGTTTGCCTATTCTAGCAGATATTATAAACAAAAATTATGATAAAATAGATTTAAAAATGCATTAATAGAAAATGATGAGATAGCACTTGCTAATTTGTTATATACTCTTGATATAAGAAATGGTAAAGGAGAAAGAGCTTTATTTAAGTCTTATTTTTCTGCACTTATAGAAATGAATAAAGACTATACTATTCAAATACTTCCATATATTTCTGAATTAGGAAGATGGGACTATGTGTTCGAGGGAATAGGAACTGAAATTGAAGAAAATGTATATGAGCTTATTAGAGCTTATTTAATGATAGATATAAAAATTATAATGATAATAAACCAATTTCTCTTTTAGCAAAGTGGTTACCTTCTATAAAACTCATAATATTATTTTGCAATAAAAATTAGCTAAAAATTAAATTTAACTGAAAAAGAATATAGAAAAATATTATCTAAGTTAGAGATAGATTAAATATAGTTGAAAAACATATAACTAATAAAGAATATGAGAAAATTGAATATATTTTCAGTACCTAGTAAAGCTATGGTTAAATATAAAAATTTATTTTTGTCAAAGATGAAGTAAGATTTAAAAGAATTTATTGAAGAATTAAAGGCTACTAAAAATCTAAATATGATAATTTATTTATGAATGATTTTGCAAAGATGTATTTAGATAATTTAGGAAAAGATAGAGTGAATTATCTTTATGGTAAAGAGTATAAAAAGAAACTATAAAAATTCAATATCAAACCTTGTTAAAGATTTATCTTTAAAAGAATTAGAAGACAGACAAATTTTATTACAAAGATTTAGAGATGATTTAATAAATACAATGTGGAAAAACAATCAAAAATAGAATTTGATAAAAATGTTCTTGATAGCAGATACAAGTGGTTCAATGCAAGGAACTCCTTTTGAAACAGCTGTTTCTCTTGCAATATATATTTCTCAAAATAACAAATCTGAAGAGTGGAGAAATAAATTTGTAATTTTTCAGTGATTGTATTGAATATTCTATAATAAAAATGTTGAATTTACAGATATTATAGATGAAATTCCTTTAATTGTTGATAACACAGATATTGATAAAGTTTTTACAAAAGATATTAAATGATAGTTTAGATCTTCCCAATTAGATGAAGTTATAATTATATCTGATATGGAATTTGATGCAGTACAAGATAAAAAATATGAGTAATTTTTAAGTATTGGAAGTCTGAGTTTGCAAAACATAACTATGAATTACCTAAAAATAATATTTTTGGAATGTTGCTAGAAATGTAGAATCATTTCCTGTTACAAAATTAGATTATGGAACTTGTTTGGTAAGTGGGTATAGTAAAAAATATTTTAAAATCTATAATTGATATAGGAATTTTTGATCCCTATTGATATTATGTTAAAAACTTTGGAGAATTATTTTGAAAATGGTTAAAGATATAAAGAAAAATTTGAGTGAAAAGAATTTGAATAAATTTGGAGGAAAAATGATAAAAGTTGGAAAAAGACAAAAATTAGTTATAAATAATTTTTGCAAGTGTAGGAGCATATTTGTTTGCAGGAACAGATGATGACAAGGATAATATACTTCTTCCCTAACAATGAACTTGAAGGAAGAGATTTAAAAGAGGAGATGAAGTTGAAGTTCTAATTTATAGAGATAGTGAAGATAGACTTATTGCTACATTTAGAAAAACAGAAGCACTTGTTGGAACTCTTGCTAAATTAGAAGTTGTTGACGATAATCCAAGATTAGGAGCTTTTTAGACTGGGGACTTAATAAAGATTTAATGTTACCTAATTCTCAAAAAGAAACTAAAGTTGAAATTGGTAAAAATATTTAGTTGGACTTTATGAAGATAGTAAGGGTAGAGTATCTGCTACAATGAAAATATATAAATTCTTAATGCCTTCTAAATGATATAAAAAGGTGATATTGTCAACGCAACAGTTTATAGAGTAAATGATGAAATAGGAACTTTTCGTTGCAGTTGAAGATAGATATTTTGGTTTAATCCCTAAAAGTGAATGTTTTGAAGAATATTCTGTTGGAGATGAATTGACTTTTAAGAGTTACAAGAGTTAGAGAAGATAAAAAAATTAGATTTAAGTCCTAGAAAACTTTTTATCAGACCAAATGGAAAGTGATGCAGAACTTGTACTTGGAGAAAATGAGACTTTTAAAAAGAACATTTTCCGTTTCAATGATAATAGTTCAGCAGAAGATATCAAAAGATTACTTTGGTATAAGTAAAAAAAGCATTTAAAAGAGCTATTGGGAGTCTTTTTAAAAATGGATTAATAGAAAAAGTGGCGATTATTTTACATTAAAAATAGGAGATTATATGCAAAAAGAAAAATATTTTAATACTTTTTTTATAATTTTTATTAATTTAAGCTTTAGTACCTTATCTAAAAATGATAAAAGTTACAAGAAGTGAAAATGTTGAGTTTAGAAATGGTTATTATTATTTAATTGGAGAGAAAGTACCTTTTACTGGTATCATTGAGTTTCAAGATGAAAGTGGAAAAATTATGAAAGAAATTTTAAATGGAATTGCTAATGGAATGGCAAAAACATATTCTTCTGATGGAAGACTTCTTTCAGAAACTCCATATGAAAATGGAAAAGAAAAATGGAAAACATAAAAGATACTATCGAAATGGAAATGTAGAATTAGAAAAAGAATTATAAAAATGATAAAGAAGATGGAATGAGAATATCATATTATGAAAAGTGGGAAAAATTAAGATAATAGGAAAATGGGAAAATGATGTTCCTGTTGGGAAAGGACAAGTTTATGATGAAGAAGAAATATGATTGCTGAAACAATTTATGAAAATGGAAGTTAAAAATATTGGAAAAATAAGAAAAATATAAATTTTTAAAAGCAATTTTATAAGCAGAGAAAAACAAAAAGCTGAAATTAAGTATTTATTATATGGAGGTTATTTCTATGAATGGAGAAGTAGCACAAATACGTGATATTGCAATATATGCAAGACAGTACTTTAAAACAAAAAGTAAAATTTCATATAAACCTGATAAATATGAAAATAAAATAGAATTTTTGTTCACTGAAAATTTTGAAGCTAAAGATGTAAGTGAATGGTATGAACATTGTATAGAAAAAGGCTTAGAAGATATAAAACTTTCTATGCCAATTGCTGTAAAAGATCCAAGTTTACTTGCCTTTAGCAATACAAGTCAAGCTAGGTTAGTTTGTTATTTTAAAGATAATTTAGTCACTTACTTTATACCAAAGTAGGGAACCTGGAGATAAGGGCTGGAATGTAATTTACAGAGAATATAAATGGGAAAAATCCTCCAAAAGAGAGTACAATTTGAAGATAATACTGAAGATTTTAAAAATACATTAAGTAAAATAGCTACTTTGGCAGATAAAATTGATTTTTCAAAAACTTTTGCTAATATTTTTTTACAGAAAGCTTATGATATGCTAGACGGAAAAGAAGTTGAAAGCTATTATCATAAAAATATTTTTCATTGATGCCTGAGAGAAATGCAAGACTTCTTTGTTCAGCAGGAATTTCTGATGTTTTTGGTGGAATGGGTTCTGGAATGATAGTCCTTCTTGGTATGCTTATGAAAAAAAGGCTTAGAAAGTGAATATAAAAAGCTTTCAAGTGAACTTTTAACACAGATAAGGCTTGCACTCTTATATTCTGTCAATGAATGGTAAAATATAAAAATTATACTGGGGATTTATGGAGATTTTTAAAAATTATCTCTAATATTAATATTAGTTGTAGGAGCTACTTTTTTTAATAAGTTGTAATAAAAATAATAATAATTTAAATGAAAAATTAATGAAAAAGGAGATTAATAAATTGGAAACTAAAAGATTTATCAATTTATGAATTAATAAAAATTCAATACAAAATAATGGTGAGTTGCCAGAAGATTTTTAAATTGCCACCAAAGGATCCTAATGGGTTCACTTGGGCAGATGGGGCAATGGATGGAGTTTATATATATCATACTGTTGGAAAATGAAGAAGATATAGAAGCTTAAAAAGATAGTTTTTCAAATATCAGAAGGAAAAATTTGAAGAAGCTGAAACTAATTTAGATAAGTTAGATTTTTCAATGATTTTCAAGAACAAACTCATTGTTGAAATTGGATTATTCAAGAACAAAAACAAATAAATCTTAATAATTTATATGAATTTGCTAGTTCTCGACTAGTTACTACTAAAAATATAGAAGTTATAAAATTTTGTTTATCTGTACTTTTCAATAATGAATGTTGAAACAGATGCAGAAACTATAGAGAAAGTAAAAATATTAGCACTTTCTAGATGAATTTACTTTATATTGTTTAAATATTTTTGTCAAAATTAGAAAATTCGAATAAAAGAAATTTTTGAAATACTGAAAAAGTCAAAGGGTTGGGGAAGAGTTCATTCTATTGGATATTTAGAAGTAACTAATGATGAAATAAAAGAGTGGATATTAGAAGAAGGTTGTCATAATGATGTACTTCCTGCATATACAGCATATACTTGTGCAAAAGAAAATAAATTTAATAGAGATATTAAATGAAGATAAAATTTCTAATAAAAAATTTAACGATATTTCATATCTAATGAATGCCTTACTTGATGAAAGTGCTATTACAGGAATGTCCGCTTTAGAAGATAGAGAGTTACTTGATTGAAAGATATTTAGAAAAGGCTGAAAACTTATCTTCAACGAAGATGAGTTATCGTGCTCTTATGACACTTAAAAGAATATATAAAAATAATAAAGAAATTATTAATAATCTTATAAAAATTTGTGATGAAATTTTAAATTCTGAAAAACTAAAACAAAATAACAGAATTGATAAAAGATGGAACTGGATATGATATAGCAAAATATCTAGGTATAGATACTGATGAGTATGTTTTAAAAATATTTAGAAACTAATAATTTTTAGAACACCCTATATACATATTATATTTCAAAAAGAGAATATAGAAAACTTGTTTTATTTATTGATTGCCATTAGAAAAATTAAAAAGGACTTCCTACTAACAAATTTTAACCAAAGAACTGCAAAAAGATAAGAGTTTACTTTTTAGATACTATATAATTAGAAAGTGTGAAAGTTCATATATAGGAATGGGAGAGAAAACCTGATTATCTGTGCTCTAAATCTCCATATGTTGATATAAGATATGGTGCAGTTAATACATTAGAAGTTGGAAAGAAAAGGATATATTCTTTCTAATGAAATAATAGAAAATATAAAAATTAGAGAAACTTGAAGTTGATGAAGAATTAAAATAAAAATTAAAATGAATTGTTAAAATAGAAATTAGGGCTGTTACATTAAAATTTTAAAACCTAAAGTATAAGTGAGTTACAGGATGAAATTTTTAGATAAAAATCAAATAGAATGAGCCGAGCAAATTCAGGAGTGTTTGAGCATAGCGAGGTTTCCTGAGTTTGCAGCGAATTCTTGATTTTATCGTTAAAAACTACTCAGTAACGAACTATTTTTACTGTTAATTTGCTACAACGCTACTAAAATTAAAACAGTAATTAATACTATTAGAAACTTGTTATTCCTATTAGATATTTCTCAGCAAAGTTTTTATATCTTCCATTTGTTTTAAAACGAGCAATACTTTTTGCAGTCAAAACAAAACCTATAAGTCCAAATTGATTATTTTAATAAAAGAATAGCAATAATAGTTCTTTCAAGCTTTCCAATTATATTTTCCTGCTTTAATTCCTCTGAATAAGCTTTTAGGATAAGTCTAGGAGAGATTGAAATAAATAATTTCTAATAAGAACAGAAGCAGGATCTAATATTATAGAAAAACTGTGATATAAAGAATAAATGTTTTAAAATATTCACAATCTTTTAAGTCTATATATAGTTGAGAAGTAAAATCCTCTAGATTTAAAATATAATAAAATCCCATTATAACAATCAAAATGTATCATTGATTAAAAGATAAAAATTTGTAATCTTCTCTGAGGAAAAATTTTCTCCAATTTATTTTTATAAGATTAATTAAAAATGTGAAAGCAGAATGATAAGACTAAATAAAAATAATCTTTTTGATCTCAAATATTGGTGACAATATAGCTACATTATAAAATAAATAAAGGAATGTAAAAATAGTACTTAATACTTGTCTTTTTCCTTTCAGAATAAGCAGAAGTTTGGAATAAAAATCTGCTAATAAATGAATACTTATCAAAAATAGCTATAATCATAAGCTTTCTCCTTGTGTGTTATCCATAGCTTTTAAAATAGCTATAGTTAAATTTCTTAAGTCATATATATTTCCTGTTTTATAGCTTTTTCAACACTTTGTCTACTAACTCCTAATAGTTTTTGAAAATTGAGTTGATAGACCTCTTTTTACCCTCAGTTATATAGAAACTTTCTTTTTCTATTTGAGCAGGCTCAATAGAGAGTGGTATCTAATATCAAAATTTTCTCAAATTGAATAAATTCTAGAAGTTCTTTTAAAGCTTCAGTTTCAGGAATAGTATTATCATAAAACAATAGGATATAGAATTTCTGTCAATAACATCAGATTATTTTGATACTTTGACTTTGCTTAAAAAGCAAGTAAGTTACAGCTATTGATTAAAGAGTTTTACGATAAGATCATTTTATTACTTGAGTAAAAAGAACAGAGTATTCTAAGGATGCCTCATCAATAGCTTTTTCTTGCATTATGATGAACAGTTCCATCTTGAGCAGTGCTACTTTCATTATCCATTACAATATCCCATGTTCCATAACCTATTCAGTGAATTTCAATAGGAAAAATAATTATAGAGAAAAGTCTATAATACAAATAAGCTGAGATGTGGAAGTAAATAATCCTATATTTCGTCATGCCTGCACTGAATTCAACTTCTATAGAATTCTTAAAAAGCTTTATTTAAAATTTTTATACTATTTAATATAGAATTTTTGAAGATTATTCCTATCTTGAATAGAATAAGAACGAGATTTTTAAATCTATCATCAATACAGAGTAATTTTTCCTTGGCTCTACCTCATTTTAAAGTTTAACATAACAGTTAATAAAAAGCAACTTAAATAGATTGCTTTTTATATTCACTATCTAATAAGGTTGCTTTATTAAGTTGAGCTTTATTTTTATTATTAAAAATTTATTGGCAATAAAGCATTTTTATAACAAAACTTTCAAAGAATAAACTGTTTTTCAATTTGTTAATGTGCTATAATAAAAAGATAAACATGGAGGTTAAAATGAAAGTGATATTTGAATTGACTAATGAACAAAGAAATGTTTAGGACTATTCCTGTAGAAGAACGATTGAGAGACTTGTAAAGTTTGACAATGGTATCTATTATTATTTTGAGAGATGATACTATAGAAAAAGAAATAAAAAGTTAGCAAAATTATTATCATGAAGCTGAATTAAATGACAGCAGAAAATCGTACAATGATACTTCCTAAAACTAAAGAGGAAAAATTAAAAATTTAATTATACAACAACTCAATCTTTTTCACCTTTTGGAACTTATTTTACTTTTTCAACTGATGGAGTGATTGTTGCAAATTACACTTCACAGAGAACTTATTATTCAGAAATATTTAGTGAAAAGGAAAAAGATATCTCTTGATGATTTTTAAAAATGGTTAGATAAATGGATGAAAGAAACTACTGAAGAAGATTTAGAAGAAATAGAAAAATTTAAAAACGTACTAAAAGAAAAGCATTAGTAAATTTAATGAAGGTGATTTCTTTGCTTTTTAAAATCAATGAAGAGAATGGTGTTTGGTAGAATTTTACTGGATGTTTCTAAACTAAGAAAAAGATGAAAATTTTGCAAAAAGAACAAAACTATGGTTTAGCTCATCTTAGTAGAAACTTTAATAATAAAGTTATCATAAAAATAGTGATAACAAAAATATTGATTTGAAAAGAATTATCTAAGTGTTGGCATTGCCTTCACAAAGCTATATGGATAATATTTTTATTATGGAGGAAGCTATTATTTTGAGTGAATTTACCTTTAAAACCTAAGGAAAATGATATGTTTATTTCAGTTAGTGAAAGTATAAGTGGTATAGATAAAAGAAAATATTGCATACCTACATATGGACTTATATATAGAAATTCCTCTTTCTGATTATGAAAAACTTATTAAAGAATTAAAATTGGTGCTCAAAACTCTTAGAAGAGAGAATAGGTTTTTGTAATAGATACTTATAAATTAGGAATGTATAGAAGCAAAAGTCTAATTCTCCTTTCTGAAAATATAGCGATAAATGTACCTGATTTGATCCAGATCATATAGAATTGAAAAGAGAAATTTTTAAAGCACTTTGGACTTGACGCCGATAAAACTTATGAAGGAAATTTAAAAATGTTGGAGGTTAAATAATGTTTTCTTGGGATATTTAGTTTTCTGCAACATTATCGCTTTTGATAGATAGTAATCAATGTCTTTTCAATACTTTCCTTTGTATTAGCGAACATTATATTTTAATAAGTAACTCTCCTTTACAAGGAATAGCAATTTAATGCTTTTTGGACTGTAATTTTAATTTCTAGCTATGTTATCATAGTAAAGAAAGTGTGCTGAGTGGAGTTCATTTGTTAATTACAGTACAAGTTTGTAATTCTCTTTCTATTTCTATAAGCAACAGTTGTCTTTTCTATTCCTATTTGGTATATCATTATTAAAAACAAACATAATAGAAATAGTCACCTTTATATATTTTCATCCAAGTCTTCTTATATCTTTAGGCTATACTTATAGTGGATAGATTTTATACACGTAGAGAAACTAAAGAAGATTACAATTTTATTTTTCTTTTAATCAATTATTTGTTTCTTTGCTATGGTGGGATTTTATTATATTTAAATATAGAATTTTACTTCTCCAACTATATATAGCAGACTTAAGATTGTGAATATTTTAAAAGTATTATTCTTTATATCTGTAGTTTTTCTATTAGATCCTGCTTCTGTTTATTAGAAAGGTATTTATTTCAATCTCTCCTAAGACATTCTAAAGCTTGTTCAGAGGAATTAAAGCAGGAAATATAATTGAAACTTGAAAGAACTATTATTGCTATTCTTTTATTAAATAATCAATTTGGACCCATAAGTTTGTTTGACTGCAAGTATTGCTCGTTTTAAATAAATGGAAGATAAAAACTTTGCTGAGAAATATTTAATAGGAACATTAACAAGTTTCTTAATAGTATTAGCATTACTGTTTTAATTTTAAAAGGGTTGTTGCAAATTAACAAAAAGTACAGTTCGTTACTGCAGGTAAATTTCTTAACGATATCAAAATTCGCTGCAAATCCAGGAAAACTCTTACTGCTCAGACTGCTCCTGCATTTGCTCAGCTCGTCTGTTGATTTTTATCTAAAATTCCATTCGTAACTCATATTTTTTACTTAGGATTGAAATTTTAAATTTGCAACAACTAATTTTTTATTTCATAATTCATTTAATTTTATTTTAATTCTTCATCAACTTCATTTTCATATTTTCTATTATTTCATTAGAAGATATATCCTTTTTCTTCCAACTTTCAATGTATTAACTGCACCATATCTTATCAACATGCGGAGAATTTGTTTTGAATAATCAGATTTTTCTATTCCTATAAAATTTTCAAACATCCATAGGCTAGGATCTGGATAAACGAAACAACAAACTTTCCTTGATCCTTCCAAAATTTCTAATTTTTTATAATGATATCTAAAATATGCTATTTTCATTTTTGAATAAAATTTATCAGTAAGATGCCTTCAATTTTTCTAATGTTAATTTTTTTCAATTAATGACTGGTTTCATATTTCTCTTTCTGATATAATAAATACTATATGAGATTTTTTAAAGGATTATCTTGTAATATTCTAAACCCATATTTATCAATATCTGTTCCTAAATATTTTGCTATATTGTCGCTTAACTAACTTTAATAATTTACATTATTTCTATTATTTTCAATTTAAATTTCATCACAGATTTTATAGTTCATTATTAATTCTTTATTATTTTTATATATTCTTTAAACTTAGCATAATCTTCTTCAGTTGAAACTAAAAGTTTTCGCCTTTCTAAATATCTTTCAATAAGTAACTCTCTATCTTCTGATTAGAAATTCCTGCGTAGCCTCTCTGTCATTAGGCATTCATTAATGAAATATCATTGAGCTATTAGAAATTTTGTCTTCATTTAATATTTCTACTAAGTTATTTTCTTTGCACAAGTATATGCTGGCATATGCAGGTGTTATATAATTATGACAACCTTCTTCTAACCATTCTTTTTATTTCATCGTAGTAACTTTTAAACCCACTTAACAGAGATATTCTTTACCCCATCCTTTTACCTTTTAGCTATTTCATCTTCAGACAATATGAAGTAAACTCATCAGAAGAGCTAAGATTTTGCTTTCTCTATGGTATCTTTCAGTTTCAAGCTTTATTATTTCTAGTACACATAAACAAAATTTGATTACTTCTATATGTTTTACACTGGTGGATAGTTGAAATAGTAAATTCACATAGGTATATATTTATTTGTTTTGCTCTTGGGCAATCCAATTTAATAACGAATCTCTTCTTGAAATCCTTAAAAAAATCTAAATTTCTAAATTATTTTGAGCCTCTTCAAATTTTCCTTCTGTTTGAAAGACTATATTGCAGTAGCTCTATATCTTCTTCATTTCGCTAAATGATATATGGAAAACTCCATCCAGTGCTCATCTGCCCAAAGAGACTCCATTAGGATCCTTTGATTGTTAATTTAAAATCTTCAATTCCCAGTTGGAATTGAAGTTCTATTAATTCAAAATTGATAAATTTATTTTCTGGAAATCTTATTTTTCATTTTCTATTAAATTTTCTTTTGGAAGTTTTTTGGGCTTTTTAATGTACATTTAGAAAGCAATGATTTCCTAAACTAATGTTAATATTAAACCAAATTTTAAAATTCCATAATCCCAGTATAATTTTGCACATGTTTTACTCTGAAGCAAGAATATAAGAGGCAATGGCCTTGTCATGTTGGGGTTGCTTAACTCACTCACTCATGAGCTGTCAAGAGCAATCCTCTGCTGGTGAGAATCTTCCATTCTCAGGCATCAATAATATTTATGATGTGCTCTTTCCATCTAGCTTCTGTGGTACAGTGACCCCAAGCTAATCACCGTCTTCATTGAGATATGCACTGGAGGATATTCTAGTAATGAGTTCCATGATATGGTAGTATCTTTAAAACTAACGACTTTCTTCGTGCTAAAGAACAAATAACAAGATCTTCTAAAACAATATGTGA
>BNJV01000982.1_pt1 | contig 85455 bp, 129 predicted proteins | sample 8540591 | NCBI WGS metagenome assembly BNJV01 (sample SAMD00202457, study PRJDB9452) | human saliva metagenome | host: Homo sapiens
GGATTTTGAAACAACTCTTCCCACAATATTGAAACAACAAGATAACTACTACTTGGGATATACTTCAACATGGGCAAGGAAATGTAACTGTGATTACCTGTGTTCATGGCAAGAATAATAAGCTTCCAAATATGACTGCCAATACTGCATATATAGAGGCACTTTCAAATGATAGGGTAACCAATGTACTTAAGATACCTATGACGTTGTTAAGATAAAGAATTATTATGTGGAGATTTGAACAATTAAACACAATAATGAAGGAAGAAGTCATATTGCTTCAAAAAGAGGAAGAAGGAAGTGAGGAAGTGAAAGGAAGGTGGTGGTAATGGCGGGTGTCGGTGGTAATAACGAGGGTGGTAACACAGGTAACAGTGGTAATATAGGCAATACCAGTGAGGCGGGTGATACAGCATTCTGTAATACCTGGTGGCTCCTGTAATAACTGAGAACTCTAACACAGATATTAACAAGTTTAACCTGAGTAAAAGTTCGATGAGACTGCAATCAGACCGAAGGAGAAACCCTTTATCTGATGTTAATGACAGCACAAAGGCGGGCGAAAGGCTAATGCCACCAAGAAAAAGTATGAGTTGAATCAAGATAAAGTCTAAGGCAAATTTTGCAAACTGTGGTAAAGTAATAAAGAAACTTTTTAACAATAAGAATGTTTATAGATAAAAACTGTTAACAGTAAAACAGGAAAGGAACTACAAAAAGATAGAAATAAGGCTGCCTTATAAGGGAGGGTAAAGGGCTATGATTCTATGTAGTGGATACTGAGTTGAAAACGCTACGCTGCAAGGTATGACAAGAAGAAAAGGAGTTTGTATTTATGACAGATAAAGCAGGAAAGTATGCTGTGTTATGGTAAAAGTAAAGAAGAATAGATACTATGATTTTAAGAAGGGTTTCAAATGAAGTCACTTTTTGCCGAATTCTGCAAAATATGGGCGATTTTGCAATGGATATTGCTTTAGTTAAAAGATGCTATACTGTAAATTAAAGACAAAAAGTATAAGGAGCGAATAAAATTGAAGGTAATAGAATATTATGAAAAATTAATCGATTATTACTCATACTATAACAGTGGCTGTAGTATCTTGTCGTTCATCAGGAGGCAAATCATGTTACACTATATTCCTGTAGATGATTATGCAAAACAGAGTTTACCAGGGTATACGCTGGCTGAAGAACCATTTTCAGTCTCATTAACTCTCCTGATGGCTGGAGGAAAGCAGGAATGGTGGAAGGTTAAGTTGCTGTTGTTCATTCTCTAAGTATAATATCTAAACGAAGATAAGGTTTTGGTCGAGTTGCAGGCTATAACAAATATGAGAGGTTTACGAGGGTGCAGAGAGAACGAACCGGCAGCTATTTTATAATCGATAGCCTTTTGGGGAATGATTATCATTTTGATGTTCGAAATCAGCAATAAATGAAACCAAAAGAAATTACACTGGTTGTTACAGATGTATTATTCGGCAGCAGTAAAATGATGGAAAAGAAGACGCAATAAGGAATCGTATCTTATAACAAGGATATGTTGCGTTTACGTCGCCTATGAGTTTGACCAAGACAGAATAACTGATGAGCAATTGGAAAGTGTGTGCAAAGAGCATTGAAATCAAACGGTGAAAATAAAAACTATTTTTCAATAATGCAGAAACATTGCGGGAAAGGGGCGTCATATCAATATTGAATTGATATAAATTATGACTTTCACAAGGTACAATATATTGTGAAAACTGCAACTTAGTAGAGATTTTTATTTGATATTTTTGCAGATTTCGCACAGGCTTGCGTTCCTAATAAAGATTGATATACTGAACTTAATATGAGAGGCACGGCTATGGTTGAAAATTAGCAACTCTTCGATAGGACAAATGGAAAATAAAATAATAAAAAAAGAAATGAAGGATAGAAATATGGAATACTTTTTAATTCTTCCAGTACGATACTATGTACAGGAATCACATTATTTTATTTGTGGACTATCTTCACAAGAACTAGAACAGCTTTAGGGAGATATTCAAATTGGCTATTAACAAAGAAAACCTATTCGCTTATCGAAAGAACAGCGAATATGCATACAAAATTGATGGCTTTGGCAATTGTAATATGTGTGATAGGCACAAGTATTATAGCTATTATTTTATGTTTTTCTCAGACAATAGTGAATTTTGTTATGCTTAATTATACAAATATGTACTTTTATTACTTAGAAAAACCTTTATAAAATAGCATCAAAAAAAGATAAAATGAATATTTTTCAATGACCATATAGTAACTTTTAGAATATCCTAAATTATTATTGCAAAAAAATTGAAGTTAGAAGATATGAAATTTAGGATATGAAACCAGTAGAGACGGATAATGATAGTATCTCAGAGAATATTACGAATTAAAGCAAGGAATCAGGTTCGTTTGTAGAAGTAACTACACATAAATTTTATGTTTGGATGTGGAGAGAATAATAAACCGAAACCAGAGTTAATGTCGTTACTTCAAGAAGCGATTCCAGGATGCAACACTTCCGCCTATTTCAAAATAGGATTTACATGGATATTGTTTTTAGATTAAAAGGTGCCATACTTGAGTCAGCAGAGGGTGAGCATCATTACATCAGTCACGATTTGGTGACCATGGCAACAGGAAAACGTTTCAAAGATTGCAGGCTTGTTGACATTTGCAATGCCTGTCGCTTGCATTTGGAGGTGTAGGGCATTTTTAACTGACATACCACAGAGGCTGCGGTATCAAGAGGTTAAGCTCGAAAGGAAGCTGATAAGGCTTTATAAGGAGGTTGGAGAGTCCTGATAAGCAAAAGTGATACAGAATAACTTTGAAAAACTTACTATGACACAGAGGAGTGGGAACCAAAGAGAAACAAGAAGGAAAGCAGATTTTTGATACTGTTATGGGCTGGTGGCTAAGGATGCAAAATTTCAGAACTTTAACGGCCATGATGACGAAACGTTAATTGACCACATAGATGAATAAGAATCAAGAAAGAAAAGAAGCATTTAAGGGTAGAACAGTAATTGTAAAAAGAAAAGATGCTAGATCGAAAACTTAAGACGTTAGATTTCAAGATAAGGATTCGTGTAAGGGCAGTATAGGCACTTGACAATGCGGTGGCAGGGCAGTCCTCATCGGAGATGGCAAGGGTTCTTCGATAAAGAGCTTACACAACCCCTTGAATTTGCTTGATTCAGAACACTCTAAGAAGAGGCCTCAAGACACTTTGGCAAGCCTGTCAAAAGAGGAAAAAGATAATATATACGGTGTAGCTAATATCAATCTCCACAGGCAAGAAAGTAGCGAAAGTAGATGTTCTTTGTGCATTCATAAAGTAGATAAGAGTGAGCTTTAAAGAAGATGAGAAAAGTAGCATTTTCCTGGTATTAAATTATAAAAGTGCTGGAACAGATGCGACACATTTACATGGAGAAAACCTCACATATGTTATCTTTACCTCACGATATATCTCGCATCTCCAAAGATGTAAAGATAAAAGATAAAAGACGATGTAAAGGAAAAAGGATGCTTTCAGGTAGATATATGGATACACTTTGTTACGACACGGCATTTTGTAACAACGTACGCGTATTTGCTTAAGGTTAGACACGTCAAAACAACAGGCAAATTAAACGAAAGGCTACGAATTTGAGAGAGTGATACTTTCCAATGTATATATTGATAAAATTACAGAATAAAGTTCTAGATGCTGAACCGAGCGAATACTCCAACAATATTCTTCGTTAATGATAAATACATAGAGTTCTTGTTTGAGAGGAATTCTAATTTTGATAGAAATAATGGGAAACTGCATACAGTGCTAAACACTGCTGGATTGGGGTTTAGTCAAACTCAAGGAGATGAGGCAATATTGGAAGAGGCAGATAATAATTATCTAATACTTCACAAAGCTACTAAGAAGAATGGCTATATATATTCATTTAGGAGAATGCTCTTCTAAGATTGATGATATTACAGGAAAGATTGATATTGGAACATCTCCATATAAAGAGGTTAAACAGGGAGAATATGAAAAATAAGTAATATGATGAGAACTTTGATTATCCGTAAAGTACAAAGATAATTTTGTGGTTTTCATTTGGTGAAAAATATCAGATCTATATGTATATGTTCTAACAAGAAATTTGGGGAGGTAATAAAATGAATAGGAGCTGTTACTTGCTAAAAATTAAGGCTGTTTGAAGCCTAGAGAATAGATACAAAAATGGCTTCCAAAAATAAAATCTAGTTTATGATGATTAAGGGCAAAATTCTAAGATAGAGTTTTGTCCTTGCTACTCGGAAAACGAAAATCATATTGCTTAGTTGCAGGAGTGCAAGTCACTGCCTAGTCTGCCAAAATAGCATTCGATTTCTGCAATAGGTGGCTGATATTATCTTGCAAAAGATGCTATATGCTCGCAGATGGGGCGCACCAGCCTGAGCGTCCTGTAAGCCAAAGAGAAAGATCTTCTCTGCAGGCAGATGATGAAAGTCTAAGTCCACAGAAGTGATATAAGAACGGTGATATTCTAATAGCAATGCCTGAGTAAACCTTTTAGAGTGCGAGGTTTATATGTAAGCGGGATGAGGAAACTGTATTGTAAAACAAAATTGCCTGGTGCCAAATAGATAATGTCAGGGATAATATGTTTGAGATGGTGGAACATATGAAAAAGATGATGGTGCCTTAGATATGGACATAACAAGTATAATAGACAAAAATTAAAAAGAGCAAAAATAACAGCTTGAGACAATGGATATCTGAAAGACGAAAAATTTATTGGAGAGAATAGTTATTTTACTTACACTTATTTTTACATATTATATATTAGTGCGTGGTATACTTCAGGCTAATATGTCTGTATTTGCAATTTACGCCTTGCCTGTTGCACTTACAGCAATGTATTATGTGATTTCAAAAGATATTAGATTCATACGCTTTTTGAAATATCTAAGAAAAGAAAATATCAATCAGAAGATATTTACTTATTATTAGCGTTGATTGATGCTCTTGCGATTCTAGGCGGCATTGTATGTTATCTTTCCTTGGTATATAAAAATGTTTCAGGTACTGCCATTTATGAGCTTTGTATGGAATTATAACCTGGTAACTTTTGCAATAAATGCAGTATGTCTGCTATGTTTCAGTTTACAGATATAAAAGATACTGTGAAATAAGTCTTGGTAGTATTTGAGGGTGTTGAATTTGGAGTTTTTCAACTTGGTTTTTCAGCTTATGTACAAAGGAGTGCATCGATGCTTGAAGGATCATATGTATTTGTATTAATGCCGTATTTAATTTCTGTAGTATTGTATATATGCATCTGAAAATATATAAAAGCAAGCAGAACAGATGAAATGAACACTTTCCTTAATTCCAAGCTTACATCGTGTGAAATAGTATAAACGACAACGACAGATAACAATACCATATATTAAACCGAGACAAGGTAGATGGCTAAAACACACACCCGAGGTCAATGAATATCTTAAAAAATATTCATTGACTTTTTCTTTTTAAAAGGTTTATCATATCTATGAACATGCATATTCATAGAGGTGAGATATGGCGAGGCATTTAATGAAGAAAAAACAGAGAAATAAACGGAAGATGATGGATATAGTCCCTTTATGCTCTTTCACGAAAAGCGGCACAAAGGGGCTTAGTATCAAAGGAGCTTACGAGTAGAACAGGGGATAGCTCAGGAAGCTTTAGCTTTTTGGAAGGACAAGGATGCCCTCATCCTCGATGTGATGCAGTATAGGTCGGCCTCAGAAGCTGGCTGTGGTTGAGAAATATTTTAAAAATCCTGAGACAATCCTGTAGGCTTTCTCGCAGACATTATCTATGAGTACTCAGTTGATTTTAAGGAAAAATGCGAGAAAAAAAGCCGATATATGCGGAGGCTTTTGGCTATGCTTACCCAAGGAAAAATGAGGGAAGACCCATAGAGATAAGTGAGATATATACTAGCCTTTCTCAAAGAAGATAGCTGCTTACTGGAGGAGAAGGGGAGCAGTTAAAAGCATAGATGAGAGGCCTCCTAAATGCATTTATAGGAGTTTTGTATTATTTTCAAATTACAGTAAGTTTGAAAAAGAGTATTTTAATGAGGTGTTGAGGACTTTCATTACTGCTATGGTGGAAAGGTACATTGAGGTGAGATAGTTACTAAGAAAGAAGGGGTATTATGGTAGTCGGTTTTTGGTAGAATAAGCAAAGAAGATGTGATGATGGCAGGCGGAAAGGGAGCCAATCTCGGAGGAAATGGTATCAGCAGGAATAAATGTGCCAAAAGGGCTTTGTGGTAACTGCAGATGCTTACAAAGAATTTCTTAAGATAAACTCCTTAGAGAAAGTCTTCAAAAAGAACTTACGGGAATGTGCAAGATGAGGCAGAGCTTTGTTAAAACTGCAAAGAAGCTAAGGAACTTATAAGCAAAGGGAAGCTGCCTGATGCTGTAATAAATGAGGTAAAAATGCCTATGAGAAGCTTGGAAAATGTCAGGGTCGCAGTCCACTCATCTGCTACAGCAGAGGACTTGCCTGATGACAAGCTTTGCAGGACAGCAGGAGACTTATCTAAATGTAAGAGGCGTGGAAGAAGTCCTCCTTCGCATAGTTGACTGCTATGCATCCCTTTGGGAGCACCAGAGCGGTAAGCTACAGGGCTAATCAGGGCTACAATCAGCTATCTGTTGCTATTGCAGTTATCATTCAGACCATGGTTTGAAAGCGAAAAAGGCAGGAGTCTTATTTACAGTCAACCCTGTCAATGAAAACCGGGAGGAAATGCAGATAAATGCAAGCTATGGCCTCGGGGAGAGCGTAGTAAGCGGGAGCGTAACAGCGGATAACTACATAGTGGACAAATCAGGTGGGATTATAAGCCTCACCCTTGGTACAAAGGAAACTCAGATTATATATGCTGACAGGGGAGACAAAAAGGTAGAGGTAGGTAAGGAGCTTAGAGAAAAAGCCTGTCCTCTCGGAGGATGAGATTAGGACACTTGTACAGGCAGGAAATGCCATCGAGAAGCACTATGGTGACCTATGGATGTAGAATGGGCTATAAGAGGTGGCGAGCTACATCCTACAGGCGAGAGAGATTACCACCTTAGGGATAATCACGATGATGGAGTTAGTTAAGGCTTATCTAAAAGGAGTGAGGAGTTGAAAGGGTATACAAAGGAGAGGTACGCATTTATCCTTGAAAAATGCCATTTGCATACAGGGCGCTCGACTATGATTATATGGTTGCTATAAATGACCAGACTGTCAGGTTGTTTGCCGAGGCGGAATAAAGCTTGATACAAATCCCAGAATGGATGATGACGGCATAGAAACACTTCCAAAGTCAAAAATGGCTAAACATGAGGATATTTAATATATTTAAGCTTATTAAAATGATGAGAGACTATGACTACTGCGAAGGCAAATGCAGACATTTATGGGAGGACTAGAGAAATAGAGGCTTAAAAAGCTGATTTTAATAAAAATGAATGCCAGGAGTGCAGAGAATTTATTATTTACAGCTACGAGCTTACCAAAAGGCTTTTGCTATGACAGGTTTAAGTATGCTCTGTTTCCATCAGTACTGCATAAAAGACTTGGGAAAAAGCTGTGAAAAAGGTGGATGAAAGCTATACAGTCTACGACCTTTATAGAAACCTTGATAATAAGACAGCTGTAGTATCAAGAGATGTCGAACAGCTTGCAGCTGAAGCTAAGAAAAATGAAGAGCTAAGAAAAGCCTGATATCAGGGAGAGAGCTATGAGAGTATTTTGTAAGCAATACCCCTGATTTCAAGCATTTGGCAGAGGACTTTCTTTGTAAAAATGGCTTCAAGTCAGACCATAACTGCTATTGTATAGATGCAAAAACCTTTGTGGAAGAGCCAGATAGGCTGCTAAATATTATGAAGCCTCTTGTAATTTTGGAAGATGAGAAAAAGGGAATATGTCGGACTTTGAGGAGATACTGTCAGGGATAAAGAAAGATTTATGGAGATAAATTCCTAAGCTAAGGAAAAAGGATAGAGTCATTCAGGTATTTTTCATATAGTGCGTGAAGAAAAGCCAGTATCTGTGGGAAACCCTATTCTACTATGTGAGACAATGCGTCAAAAGGGCAAATGTTCTCCTCCTTGGAAATGAAGACTTTAAGGGAAAGGCTTAGCCAACCTGTTTTTAGAGAGCTGATAGAGTCCTTGAAAGGGGGCATCTATCAGAAAATGTCTGAGAAGATAAAAAGAGAATAAGAACCGTCCACTGGCTATCAAGGTTTGGGAGGCATCAAAGGACTTGTGTTTGACGCTGCCGGAGAGGTGTAAGGAGTTAGCGGCAGCAGGGGTGTGGCAGTAGGTAGGCTTGTTTGATAAAGGGCCTGAGGAATTCTACAAGATGAAAAAGGGTGATATTTTTGGTCTGCCATCTTACCGATCCTGAGTGGACACCGCTTTTTAGTCTTGCAGGTGCTGTGGTAGCAGATACAGGCTCAGCTCTTAGCCACGCAGCCATAGTTTACAGGGGAATACGGTATCCCAGCCGTTTTGGGAGTGGGCTATGCTACTACTAAGTTTAAGGACGGGGACCAAGTCATGGTTGACGGCGATAAGGGAGAAGCAAGGAAGGCATAACTTTGTGGGATAGCTTAGCAGAAAAGACAGGATAATTAAATGGCGAGAGGAGTTAGAGTATGGACAGGGTAAATAACGAAGAAAAACAGCAGAGAAAGACTGTTTAAAAACAAAAAAGAACTTCGAAGAGAATACATACTTACTGCCCCACTTCTTCCCCTCCTCATAAAAATGGCCGTTCCCACCATTGTCGGTATGCTTGTGGCAATGATATACAACCTTACAGATACCTTTTTCATTGCAATGCTAGGCAATAAGTCAATGACAGCAGCTATAGGAATCACATTTAGCTATGTGAGCCTGATTCAGGCTCTGGGCTTTTGGTTTGGCTATGGCAGTGGCAATGCGATGTCAGGAAGCCTGGGAGCTGGAAAATCTTTGGAGGCTGAAGTTTATTCTTCTATAGCTGTAGTAATATCTTTAGTTACAGGGCTAGTTGTTTCTGCAGCATCATAATACTCATATCTCCCTTAACAACTCTTAGTAGGCTCAGCCTCTGAGAGCCTACAGAGCTTTGCAGGAGAATACCTGAGGGTAATTGCCATAAGCCTCCCCTTTGTATTATTTTCATTCACTGTTTACAATCAGCTTAGGCTCTGTGGCAATGTATAAGGATGGCATAGAAGGGCTTACTTGCAGGCATCTTACCAACATCATCTTAGACCCTCTTTTTATATTTGGCCTTCAAAATGGGCTTCATCAGGGCAGCCTATGCGACCTTAATCGGACAGGCAGTGGGTGCCTTGGTACTATTTATACTAGCAGGGAAAGATGGAATATTGCTGTAAGCCTCACAAAAGCAAGGTTCACAAGGAAAATGTTTATCACATCTTGGTAGGAGGGCTGCCGAATTTTTGCAAGGCAGGGAATCACAAGCCTTTCCTTAGTACTGCTCAATCATGGTGGCGGCAGGCTTTTGGAGAAGAGGTAATAGCGGCACTAACCGTTAGTCTCAAGGGTGGCAGCAGTTGCGTACATGCTTGTAATAGGCTGGGGACAGGGATTTCAAACAATATGTGCAATGAACTACGGTGCAGGCAGTATGAGAGGGTGAGAAAGGCATTTAAGTATAATGTGAGAGTCGGCACGGCTTTTATGCTTATCTCTGCGGTCATTTTATATGTATTTGCGAGAGAGCTTACAGGGCTTTTATCAAGGAACAAAGATGTAATAAAATACCTCTGTCGATATGCTTAGAATCCAGTGTTTCACCCTGCCGCTTATGGCTTATTTTGCGACAGGGAGCATGTATATGCAAAACATAGGCAGGTACTATACTGCCCTGATTATTTCTATATCAAGGCAGGGAATATTTTATATACCTGCACTTTTTCTCCTAACACTCTCTTTTGGACAAAAGGGCTTGTATCTGGTTCAGCCTGTGGCAGATGTCTTGGCTTTTTGCTTACGGCAGCGGTTGTAAGGAAAAAGGGTTGGAATATAAATAGATTTTAGATAAAAATATTCTCAGAATAAATAGCTAAAGGAGAGGAAAATATGACTCATCAAGGAGACAGCAGGCTGTAAGAAATTGAAAAACTGTAGCTAAAACGCTTAAATCACTTGTTAAAGAGAGTTCGGATACAAGTTGCTGTCAGGGCTGATTTATAAGGTGGTAAATGATTATCTCTATTTGGTAAATATAGATGTTTTACCCCGTAAGCCTTGGGAAATACATAAGCACAAAAATATCTGTTAAGCCGCTTTATAATTGACAATATATTCTGGGAAGTGTAGCAAAATGGATGAGTTTGGTAAAAATAACCTCAATTAATCCACATATTTCTGCGTCCGAAGGTCCTTATCTGCTGATAATAAAGGGTATAATACTCAGCTGGGCCAACTGATGAGGTAGACTATGCCTTGATAAGAGTCTTTGAAGAGGCAGATAGCATAATAAATGAATATAATAAACGCTTTACTGATATATCTTCTTTCAGTCTCGAATTAGAAGGTAGAAGATGAACATAGTGTGTTGCAGATCTTGTGTTAAATATAAACGATGATTTGATGCTCTTGATTTTAAGCCAAAAAGCCGAGAAAATATAGTAAATAAGCGTATTTTAGAAGTTTTTGAATTTGTAGTTATTTATCTGATACAGATAAATCCAGTCTATCGATAACAAACAATAACAAAATACGCTTATTTATTTGTTGACCTTATTAACTCTATCTGTTCTTCAGATATTCTAAAAGTCCTATGTCCATAGACTGCGTTACTGACATCTTGGAAGAAGCATGCCCCATTATAAATTTTTATCAGTTTCTTTTACCCCATTTTCACTCACAAAAGCATGGCAAAGGGTATGACGGCAGTCATGAGGTGTATGCTTTTCAATCCCTAAGTTTTTCCAACACATTATACATAAGTCTCCTGAAACGCTCAATGCTTGAATTAAGCCTGTTAGGGCTTTTCTTAACAAGTGGCATTATAGCTGAATGAATAGGCACATATCTGTTTTTGCCTGCCTCTGTCTTTATACCTCCGGAAAAATACCCCTCTTTTAGGTTGATTTCAGCTGTTTCATACTCAGATATTCTAAGTCCTGAATATATTAGTATTAGAATGTTAGCGCAAATAGGATTATCGCTATTAGCCCATAGTTTCTTTATATCATCCACAGTAAAAGGAATCCCATTTATATCGTCATTTTTTCGGACTTAACCGCTACATGTGTAGAGTAGTCCTTTTCAATAAGCCTCATGTATATCTGCATACTTATACATCTGCTTGAAGAGATTGACTATAAGCTCCTTAGATGCATGCTTAAGAGGACAGTCATCAACTACCTTCTGCATATCTACGGTTTTAATCTGAGAAAAAACCTTGTCATGTAGAGTGGCACAGTTCTTAAATGCAGTTCTATACGATGCTTGTGCCAGATTTGCTAAGTTTGCGGTTATTCTCGCTAAACTTCCATTCCATAAATTTATCATAGACCTGTGCAGAAGGTTTCGCCCTCTATAGTGCCTATATTGAGCGCAGACAAGATTTTTATTCACTACAGGGGTTAACTGTCCATGGTCAACCTCTTCAAGCAGATTAGGGCAGATATCACCCTTCTTGTACTGCCCTGTATGGAAGTTTAAGAGTACAGAAAAAGGCAGCCTCCCTAGTAGGGCAGTAGGCTAGAGCCTTATCATAAAGCTGATAGCCCCTTTCATCCCTGTAGGTAGAAGGGGCAAAGACTGCGTAGGGGTTGGCTCTGTTGCCTGATAGTCTTCTTTATACCTCGAATCCGTTTCTAAGCCTTGGATATTTTTCTTTTGGCATATCATACCTCCGTTAGTTCTGATATTTGGAACAAATAATACTTGCTTCTGACTTACTCAACACTTACTCAACACTTACTCAACACTTACATAATTGAATTTTGGGCGCAAAAATACCCTGTAAATATTGCAATCTACAGGGCGATGTGCTCACAATTTAAACGGTTGAATAAATTGTTTACTGGTTATCGCCCAGTAGATGGATGTTGCTCTCCTGTTGGCGCAGGAGGGCTTTTTATTTTCAACTGTCAACTGATAGTTTACAGTTGGATGGTTGTAAACTATCGGTTGACAACCACTTTCAGCAATTTTGTTGACATCAACAATATTGGAACACATGTTTAGTCTTGAATCTAACCAGCACGTGTGCTATACTACCATACTTTGTTAATTCAGGGTTGCCCCTACTGGTAAGTGGCAAACCCACTTTTATAGTTTCAAATGCTTGAGACTACAAAAACCATGAACTTAAAAATTAAGTATAATCCTACGATTATTCCTCCAGCAATCAGAATGTAAAAACAACCTATATGATCAGAACTATCGTACTCTCCATTAGAAGGTTGTCATTATGATCATAGTAGTAGTTGTCATAAGCTCGCTCATGATACTGATAGGAAGCGATTTACATTTTGAGTATTATTGTAGGAGGTGGCTTCATAATAAGTTTTATAAATTTCTGTATCTATTTGCTTATCTAATCTCCTATAAAGAGTCATTGCAAGATGAGAAATTTCATCAGGCAGAACTACACATGCAGTGTCTGCTATCTAGAGGTATTCCATCTCAGGAAAATTCTCCAATATATAAGTTATTAATTCAACCTTTTTCGTGGCAGTTTATCAGATGTCAATTCCCTAACCTTGCTTCTAAGTCATAAAAAGTTAATGATGAGGGATGAGCCTCTTTATATCCTTGGTTTCAACAAGTAGATTCTTGTTGATGTATATTTTGCAGTGTCTTTTGGTAGTAGATAACAAGAAATATTCTTATTGTCATTTCCCACACTGGCAGCATATGGTGCGGTATAGTTTTTGTCTTCTAATGACAACTGTGTTGCGATAGGGAGAATGTCATTTATCTGTTTGTGATTTGCAAGTTTTTCATACTCATTTGGAAAGGCTTGTTTTTAGAGAACAAAGGCCTAATTCGTCAAGCAAACGATACATATGTTTACAGGCTTCCTTCTCCTTATAAAGTCCGCGCAAGTGCAGATGTTGTTGTTACTAGGTAAAGTTCGGAACTGGAAGATGAGAATACTCCGGTTTTATTATCAAAATTGATACTTAACGGTTTACACTGCCTTGTCACTAGCTCTTTTTGACGTTTAATCTGCTCAGGGTCACTATGTTATAGGCAAGTAGTAGCTTGGTTCGGTATTAGATTCTACGCTCTCCGTGTATCTTCGAGTACGAAATCCCAATATAATTGTTTAATACTAACCATTGTAATTCATCGTTCATTTAACTTCTCCAATTGAGTAAAGTAAATTTTATCCTGAATACCGAACAAAATGTTTGGTATAATCAAAAGTATTCCCAGAACATAAGTACGGAGGTTTACAAAATGGACTACAAAAAAATGTATCATTGAAATGCTTCAGAAGGCAGATGTTAGAAGGTTAAAAATCATCTACGCATACGTAAAAGCAACTATGGAGAAGAGGGCTAAGGACTAACTTGGTCCTCTTCATTTTTCTTTTAGTAAGTTTTAATGCCATTTTTTTCTAAAAGCTTCCATTCTGATTCGTCAAGTTTCGCAAAGTACTGATATGAACTTTTTTCATAAAAAGAATCATCGTCAACACTCTGAATAGTTCCCTATAAATTTAGCAATCTCTTCATCACGGGTACGCTCAATAAACATTGAGCCTGTACCCGTTTTCTCAACCACTCTTCATCTACATCGAATTCCTGCATATTGACTTTAATCATCTGCTCGGTTAAACTACGATTTCCACTTTTCGATATTTGATATAGCTGATTTTTGTAACTCCAACGCGTTTCACCAAATTGGTCTAATGTTATATGCAGTTTTTTCTTAAAAGCTTTAAGTCGTTTCGTTCAAAATAACACCTCCCTTCATCAACATATTACAACAGATAAAAACATAAATGTCAAGAAAAAAAGTTTTTCAAAGAAACAAAAACTATTGACAAAATATTCTTTGTAGTACTATGCTATATTCATAGACAAACATGAATTGCACAGAAAAGAGGTGATTAGTGTGAAAGAAAGTGAAGTAAAGATAATAACGGTAATGCTTGAAGCTCTTCCGAAGATGTCAGATGTACAGAAAGCTAAACTCCTAGGATATGGAGAAGCGATAGTTGACTTTAAAGGAAGAGATGCAGAGAAAGCTAAGGAAGAAAAAGAGACAACGCTGGAAATTGCGTAAGGGAGGAGGCGATGATATTCAAGAAACCAAGGCAGCAGTTAAAAGGTATAGAAGTTAGGGAGGAGATATGGAAGAATTAAAGATTATAAAAAGGAACAAACCAATCCTTTTATGATGAGAGTAAGTCGAATAATGGCGGGGTTATTCCCAGCCCCTACTACGAATTTGAATATGATGGTTGGTATAGAATTTCTACAACGCCAGTTGCGGGATTTTTGGAACACGTCTGTCGGTATCTGTAGAAAAAGATACTCAGGGATATCGGGCTAACTGGGGGAGTATGGATGGGGAGGAGCAATATAGTGATTTCCCTGAGAAGTTTCCAGCTGATGGCTTCTATGAAGCTTTTTGAGGAACGATTTGGCTTCAGAACACCAACAGAAGAGGATATGCAGACTGAATGGGATGATGAGTAAATAGTTCAACGTAATGGTGAATATCGCACATTGACAACTCAATACAACAGAAGGAGGGAAAAACTAAAAGAATGACAGAACTAATTAAAATTGACGTAAACGAAAACCAAGAACCAGTTATAAGCGGTAGAGCATTACATAGCTTTTTAGAAGTAGCTACCCCTTACGATAAGTGGTTTCCAAGAATGGTAGAGTATGGATTTACCGATGGTTTAGACTTTCGACATTTTTGTCTGAAAAGTACAGGAGAGCAGAGCCTGCAACAGACCATGCTAATCAGATTAGATATGGCAAAAGAAATAGCTTATGATACAGCGGTCTGAAAAAAGGGAAACAGGCCAGGCAGTATTTTATTCAGATTGAAAAGGACTACAACAGCCCTGAGAAGATTATGGCTAGAGCGTTGCAGATTGCAGAGAAAAGAGCTTTCAAATCTAAGACTTGAAAACAAAAGTACAGGAACATGCAGATAGCAGAGCTAAAACCAAAGGCAAGCTATTATGATTTGGTTCTCCAGTGTAAAGACCTTTTTAAGTATGACGGAGATAGCCAAGGATTACGGAATGAGTGCCAAGGGTATGAATAAGCTATTACGATGATTTGGGTGTCCAGTACAAGCAATCAGGCATTTGGTTCTTATATTCCAAGTATCAAAAGTAATGGCTATACGCAGACAAAAACGCAAAACTATAGTAAAGCCTGACGGCTCTGCAAGGGGTTACTACACATACATACTGGACACTAAAAGGGTAGATTATTCCCTTTATGAGCTACTAAAAAGCTAATGAGATATTGCCAATGATAGAGATTGAAGCAGCGTAATGATGGGCGGGAAACCGAAAAGCATACATTAAGCACACTAACTAATAGTTATAGTGACCTCAAAGGAGGTGATTCAACTGAACCAGCTAATGGAAATTATAAAGATTGTACCGTATATCGCATCTGTTGCCTTTCTGATATGGGCTCACATCAAAAATTGGCAGAGAAGCGAAGCCTAAGACCAAAGTAAATATAGATGTTACTTGTCTTAACTGCAACACAGCTATGATAGAGAAAAAGATAGCAAAAATCAATGAACTAAGTAAAAAGTATGGGGTTGAATGCACCCTAAATATTAAAGAATAGGAGGATAAAGCGATGTGTATGATATGCAGACATATACCTTGTGATTCAAGATGCCCTAACAGTACGGATAAAGCATGAGCCGTTACTATATGCAGGTTCTGCAAAAGCCATACTGTATAAAGGCGACCGATATCTGTCAGCCCCTAAAGGCTGCATATGTGAAGACTGCCTAGAGGCGTTCACCACATCGGAATGGCTGGAAGCGTTCAATAAAGAATTAGAGGAGGTATAACAATGGAGGAGCGTATAACTGTAGAGATGACGGAGGCGTGCCTTGAAACCTTGATACTATCATTGAAAGTTAATGAGAAGTATGCGAAGAAAAGGTTGATTGATATGGCTGATAAAGCACTTAATTCAAAAAGATAAAGCTGAACAGGCTGAGTGTTGGAAGGAAGTAGGTTTTATGCAGGAAGTCATATCCGAAATACAAGAGACTATTGGATTCTTAAGGAAGTATATCCCTAAGAAAAAGCAAGAAGATTAGATGTAATTTGATTTTTAAGAAGGAGGGCAAAGAATGGAATGCCAAAGAGTTAACAACAAAGAGGCTGCCAAGCTTTTAGGTATGAGCGTTGCGAGAATGCAAGCCCTAATGGATAGAAAGTTAATTGATATAGGCGTAGTTATTCAGCCAATGCCAGGATATAAAAAAACGGAGCTATCAGGTGTATCGTAGTAAGCTCAATAAATGGTTGGGGCTTGAAGATGAAAAAGCAGGCTGTCGACCAAAAACAACCTGCAAAGGATAAAAACAATAAAAATTACAAGGACATAATAACACATTTAGGAGGATAAAACAATGACAATTAATGAATTACAGGATATCAACTGGGAAACCGTCACAGTGGATGACTTAACCAAGGCAATATGACTTAAAGGGGATGTCCCTTGAAGTTGATAATGGCAGGATTTCAAGGGTGTTTATGAATGAGGAGGAGCTTGAATGATGACGGTATTTATTAGTGGAGGGATTACGGATGTGCCTGACTTCAAAGAAAGATTCAAGAAGGCAGAAAGACATCTAAGAGGATTAGGATTTAATGTAATCAATCCAGCAGGGCTCACAGGATAATGTAGCGGTTGGCGACTTTTCGCATTATGACTATGATGAACATCTGCGTGGCATTAATTGAATTAACGGATTGTGTTTACTTTCTTGATGGCTGGGAGAATTCAGACGGCTCAAGAGATGAATATAATTACGCGTGCAAGATAGGGATTCCGACCGTTACACAAGACGAAGAGCGGATAATGGGGGAACGAGTATGGGAGAAATGCAGATAAGGGTTGATAAAGCCTGCGTAGATAAAGAGCTAGGCTTTGAATTGCCTAATTTTATCTATGAAGAGGCTAAGCAATATGCAATGCTTAAGCAGCATATGCTTGCCAATATGGGCTATGAGTATGTTGAAAGCCCTTACTACACAATTAAAACTGATAGCCCAGTACGCAAGGCAGATATTTGATACTGAGCTTTATAAAAACTATTGGAGGGATAAAAACAATGAAAAATTACAAAAAAATCAAGATTAAAAAAATCTTTTCGGAATCAAAGAGTACGAAGCAGACGGCAGCAATAAGGAGTTATCCGGAAAGAACGGAACAGGCAAGACCTCCGTTATAGATGCTATCAGATACGCTTTAACTAACAAATCCGATAGGCAGTACATAGTCAGAAATGGGGAATCAGAAGGCGAAATCATCATCGAAACCGATACAGGGCTTTTACTTGACAGGAAAGCAAGAATCGGAATGGCTGATTATAAGTCCATAAAACAAAAACGGCGTGCCTGTTGGCAGTCCTGAAAGCTTCTAAAGGACATTGTAACCACTTTGCAGCTTTTCCCTGTAGATTTTATGAATCTTGATACTAAAAAGCAAAATTCAATGCTTCTTGACCTTATCCAGTATGAATGGGATATGAACACAATCCGCGAATGGTTCGGAGAGATTCCAACAGGGATAAATTACGAACAGAACATCTTGGCCGTGCTCAATGATATTCAGGCAGAAAACGGCGATTACTATATGACAAGGCAGGATATCAACAGAGAGGCAAGAGCTAAGAAGTCGGTTATTGAAGAGATAGCTAACGAGATACCTGTTGAATATAACCTTGAATACTGGAAGAGTGTCAACCTTGGAGAGCTGTATACAAAGGTTGAGAAGGTAAGAAAAGCTAACAGTGAGATAGAAAAAGCAAAGATAATGATTGAAGGTCAGGCTAATAAACTTAGGAGCTTTGAGGCCGACCGAGAGATTAAGCTGGCAAGCCTTGACAGGGAAATGGCAGCCGAGAGCAATAACATAGATTCAGAGCTTGCAAGGCTAAAAAGAAAGAATCATCGCCCTTGAGAAGGAAAAAGAGAGCCTTAACACAAAGAAAGCAGATAGGGCAAGGCTTTATAGAAAGCGAATTTGAAAAAGGAAAAGGCGCAGTATCTAAGCAATATAGCAACTTATGCAGAGCTTGCGGATAAAGAGATAATGCTAATTGACAGCCTTGCGGAAGAGGCTGAGACGGCTGAAAGAATGAAGTCATATATCAATGAGTATGAAAGAATGATAGGTCTACAGGAAGAGCTTGAAGCCCTCAATGAGAAATCAAGGAAGCTAACTGAGAAGATAGAGCTTGCAAGAAACCTTCCTGCGGTAATTCTTGAAAAGGCTGAACTGCCTATAGCTAATCTAACAGTTAAAGATGGCATACCACTTATAAACGGGCTACCTATCAGTAACCTGTCAGAGGGCGAAAAACTAGACCTTTGCATAGATATAGCAATAAGCAAGCCTAACGGACTGCAAATAATTCTTATAGATGGAATTGAGAAGCTCGCAACCGAAATGAGGGAAAACCTTTATAAGAAGTGCAAAGAAAAAGGATTGCAGTTTATCGCAACAAGAACCACAGATGATAACGAGTTAACCGTAATTGAAGTTTAATACAGGAGGAATAAAACAATGGAAAAACAAGCATTAAGCGTTATATATTCAAATCTTGATTCAGCGTTACAAAGACAGGTGTCGGCTCTGCCTGATAAATTCAACAAGCAGAGGTTTTTACAAAACTGTATGACAGTGCTACAGGACGGCAAGACGGACTTCTCAAGATGTGAATCGGGTACAGTGGTTAGAACGCTCTTAAAAGGGGCATTCTTAGGATTAGACTTTTTAACGGCGAATGCTATGCCATTCCTTACGGTACGCAGTGCCAATTCCAAACCGACTATAAAGGAGAGGTTAAAGTCTGCAAGAGATACTCCAGTAACCCAATCAAAGACATATACGCAAAACTGGTGCGTGAGGGTGATGTATTTGAAGAAAGAATTGTAAACGGCGCGCAGAGTATAAACTTCAACCCTAAACCTTTTAATGACGGTGCTATAATCGGCGCATTTGCGGTATGCTACTACACTGATGGCTCGATGCTTTTACGACACTATGAGCATTAGCGAGATTGAGAATACAAAGAAAGACGTACTAAAAATACCTAATTCTAAGGCTTGGAAGGACAGCTTCGGAGAGATGGCAAAAGAAAACAGTGCTCAGGAGGCTTTTGCAAAGATGATAGACCTTAATTTTGATACGGCAGAAGCTCAATCAAGCATATGAAGATGGTTCAGATACAGACATTAAGAATGTAGCAAAAGAAAGAAAAGACAGAGGCACATGATGTATATGCTAAAGGTAATGTAGTTGCCGAGGGTGAATATAAGGAGGTTGCAGAAGAGCAGGAACAGACTGTAGGAGGAGTGGAAGAAGATGGACAGATTACAATTAACCAGTGATAACTATTACAGCAAAGAAGCTAATATGGCTTATGTGTCAGTTTCGCAGTACAAGGATTTCTGCGGAACTATAGGGAGGCAGGGTTGCGAACATGCAGCCCTTGCCAAAGTAAAGGGAGAACTTGAAACACCAATGACTACCCCTTTATTAGTAGGCAGCTGTGTAGATGCCTCACTTTGAGGGTACTCTTCCACAGTTTTCAGCTGCACACCCTGAAATCTATTCAAGCAGGGGCAAAACGGTAGGAGAGCTAAAATCAGAGTTCAAGCAAGCTCTGTAATGATAGATAGAGCCGAAAAAGAGCCACTCTTTATGAAGTATATGGAAGGCGATAAACAGCTTATTATGACAGGGGAAATCGAAGGCGTGCCGATAAAGTGCAAATATGACAGCGTAGACGGTCATAGGATAACCGACCTAAAGACCGTTAAGAGCATCGGAGATAACTTTTACATTAAAGACTATGGCTATAGGGTTTCATTTGTAGAGAACTGGGGATATGACATTCAAGCTGCTGTATACAGGGAAATATACAGACAGAACACAGGCGACTTGTTGCCGTTCTATATATGCGCAATCAGCAAGGACAAGACCGATACAGTGGCACATCCGAGAGTAGCGGTTATCGAGATACCTGAATCAATGATGAATGAAAGGCTTGAAGAGTTTAAGCGTAATATAACAAGGATTCAGGACATTAAGACAGGAGTCATAGAGCCTATACATTGTGGCCATTGCGATTATTGTGCCGATACCTTGCCATTATCAAGGGTTATATCGGTTGATGAGCTTATAGGAGACTTCTACTAAAGGGCTACAAGGGGGTATAGATGAAAGAATACAGCTTTGTAATTGAGGGGTACATTTCAAAAAGCAACCGCACATTCCCGGCATTAAACGACTTCATAGGAGCGATGAACCGCAACCGCTTTGTAGGCGCTCAGATGAAGAAGAAGTATGAACGCATAGCCAACGAGGCAATCAGAACCCAGCTAAAAGGTGTACGGATAGATAAAAAGGTATTTATTGAATATACCTACTACGAGGCTGATAAAAGGCGCGACAAATCCAATATAAACCCTTTGCGGTAAAGGTTATAGAGGATGCCTTGCAGGACTGTAAAGTTCTAAAAATGACGGTTGGGATAATATAGCGGGCTATAGCCAGTATTTCAAGATTGACAAGAACAATCCAAGGATAGAAGTGCTAATAAAGGAGGTAAAGAAAGATGATTGATATTAAGGAGCGTGATTCATTTGTGTTCAACAAGATTTTGATGGAGCTTACTGATAACCTTCCACCCGACCTGTACAAACCAGCAATTCAGATATTTCTAAATTACGGATTTAATAAAGAGGTTGAAGTACATACCCCTACTTGAAAAAGCGTTTTTAAACCTTGCTAAAAAGCGTAATAGATGATGATAACAAGGAGTAGATATGGCAGATAAAAATACTACTGGTTGAAATTACCAGCCGACTTTTTTTCAAAGCCTTCACTAATGCTTTTAACAAGCAAAGGGGCAGACCATATAAATGTATATATGCGCCTTTTAACTATGGCAATCAATACAGATTGTAGGCTTATGTATACAGAGGATACCCCTTATACCGTTGAAATGCTATCAATGATGTTAGGTTATCCAAAAGATACGATGCAGGAGATTATAAACAACCTAATACAATTCAAGTTAATAGAGGTATTAGATGATGGAAGTTATTACCTTGTAGAACTCCCTGAAATGATAGGGAAGTGAATCAACATCCGCAGAAAGACAGAGAAAAAGCCGTCAAGAGCGTGACAAGGGTGTGACAGGTGACAATGGAGAGCGTGACAGCTGCGTGACATCTTGTGACATGAGTGTGACAAGTTGTGACAAGGCTGTGACATCTTGTGACATTTCTGCACAATGTCACATAGAGAATAGAGATATAGAGAAAGAGAATAGAGATTTAAAAGAAAAATATATATAGTCGAGCAGGCTCGACCGTATGCGTTGAATCCGATACCGAATCTGCTCAGCCTGAAACCAAGGGAGAGCCACACCCTGAACAGGCTAAAAAGCCCTAAAAAGGCAAAGGAAAACAAAGCCGATACAGATGCAACCGAGGTTATTGACTACCTCAACGTGAAGACAAGCTCAAGCTACAGAGCAACCACAGAGGCTAACATAAAGCCTATAAGGGCAAGGCTTAATGATGGCTTTACTGTAGAGGACTGCAAGAAGGTTATTGATACTAAATCAGGGCAATGGCTGAATAACCCCTGATATGGTTAAGTATCTGCGTCCTGCAACCTTATTCAGCCCATCAAAGTTTGAGGGCTACTTGAACGAATGCAGGGCAAGCCCTCAATCCGTGGAGATAGTCCGCCCATTTCGGAGCAGGCAGCCTTTAACCAGTCAATATCTGAGGCTATACAAAGGCAGATGCTGGAGCCAGTGGAAAATCCTGTCACGGATGAAATGCTTGACGAATTAGGCATTAAATAGCCCTTTTAGGCAGAAGGAGGATGAATGGAGCAAATAAATGGTGAATCCACGGTATGCCCTAAAATGTGGCGGGTCTATGTGGATAACTTGGGTTGATGAGCAGGGATGTGATATGGCAAGGCGGTGTGAATGTTTTGAGCCAACAATGGCAAAACGCAGGATTGCCCGAAGCGGTATAAGTGAGCCATTCAGGGCTAAAAGGCTTTAAGAATTTTGACACAAGGAAAAATCCACAGCTTAAAAAAGCATATACAATCTGCGTTGATTACTGCAAGAACTATCCTGATATCAAAAAACTAAGGCACAACTCAATACTGCTTTTAGGACAGGTCGGAAGTGGCAAAAACCCATCTTGCACTTGCCTCTGCAAATGCCTTGTTAGACTATCAAAAGGTCAGGGTGGTATATATGCCATACCGAGAGATTGCTACAAGACTTAAGCAGAATATCACAGATGAAGAGGCTTATCACAAGACTATTGACGAGCTAAAAACCGCGCCAATGTTAGTTATTGATGACCTGCTCAAAGGCAAGACTACAGAGAGTGATATAAATATCCTCTCGAGATAGTCAACTACAGGTACGTATGCAATCTGCCAATGATTGTAACCAGCGAAAAGACCACAGGAGAACTATTAGACTTTGACAGTGCTATAGGTTCTAGACTAATAGAGATGGCTGAAGGCAGGATTATAGAGTTTAAGGGCAATGAATTAAAATTATAGATTGCGAGGGATAAAGAAGGATGAAGCAGATAAAAACTGAAATTTACAACGATAATTTCCAAAACTTTAAAAGATACGGAATACAGAAGGCTCAACTTGTCATAGCTGATATTCCGTACAATGTGGGTACGAATTTCTACGGCTCTAATCCAATGTGGTACAAGGAGGAGACAATAAGAACGGCGAGAGCAAGCTCGCAGGGAAGGCAGCATTTAACACGGATTTTAATTTTTAACATCGCCGAATACTTCCACTTTTGCAACAGACTTTTTGAAGAAAGAGCCTAAACAGGCAGGAGGAAGGGGCAGGAGTTCGGATGCACCGTGCATGATCGTATTCTGCTCCTTTTGAACAATTACAGCTAGTAATCCAATACGCGAAAAAGCACGGATTCAAGAATTACATACCGCCAACATTCATCAAGAACTTTTCCCCACAGGTGCTAAAGGCTAATATGCGAGTGGTAGGAGCTACAGAGTATGCGCTTGTACTCTACAGGGATAAGCTCCCAAAGTTCAGAAATGGGCTACAGGTTGACGAGAACGGGAAGAACATTCAGGGAACAGGGCGGATGGTATTCAATTGGTTCAACTGGGAGCGTGACAGTAAGGATATCCCAAAGATACACCCAGCTCAAAAAGCCTGTTGCGGTTCTTAAAAAGCTAATAGAGACCTTCACGGACGAAGGGAGATAGTAATAGACCCTTGTTGTGGCAGTGGCTCAACCTTAAGGGCTGTAAGGGAATTAAACCGCAATTTTACGGCTTTGAGATTAGCAAAAGAGTTCTACAGGAAGGCAAAAGATGAAATGCTTAAGCCTGAAAAGAAAGACGAGCAGATGAGCATTGATGATTTAATAGCTGATAAGGCAGTTTAGAAAGGGCAAATATAAATGACAAGACCTGAGATAACTAAGAGGCTGTCAGAGCTTACAGAAAAGCTAATCAACCCTAATAATGACAGCCGTACGTATTGGGCTAGAGAGGTAACCTTTGACTATGCCACATCTAACCGTGTTAGGGTTGACTATATGAAATTTGAGCCACTAAATACCACTGTAAGCGGCATCGAAAAGGGAGACTTTTATTGCTACGAGATTAAGTCATCTGCGGAGGACTTCCACTCAAAGAATGGGCATAATTTTATCGGAGATTATAACTACTACGTAATGCCTAGAGAAGCATATCAGAAAGGTATCCGCTAAAATCCCATTCGGCGTTGGAGTGTATTGCCCTCACAGGCAGTAACCTTGAATCTGTTAAACAGGCTAGAAGAATGAATAGAAAAAGGTCAGTAATCTGAAATGCTGCTAATGATGTTTAGGTCGGCAAATAGGGATAGGATGAAAGGAGAACAATATGCAGAAAAAAATTAAAAGAGATTAAGTCTGGCGATGTATTTACCTACGCAGGGTATGAGTGGATAAAAACTAGAAGATGGCCTTGCACAACCAAAGATACAGTTACTGAATCAGAATTTGATTCAGCTTGTAATAACTATTTTATGACAAGCGATATTAAGTCTTATCTTTTGGAGACATTCGCAAAAGAGATTTGGGACAATGGGGAATATATTCAGATTTCGATTATTTTCCATTAGACTTAACCGCTGATGACGGTACTGAAAAAAATATGAGCCCCGCAATGTGCAACTAGGACTACTAACTACTGATTTGTACCGTAAAAACAGATGTTGGTTAGAGCCTATTAACGATAGTTGGTGGTTGGCAAACTCAAAGTCTTACAAACCATAAGCATGATGATGTTGCAATGTATGTTGATGTAGATGGTGTCTTATTCGATGAATTTGCGTGGATTCGTGATCATGGCGTTCGTCCTGTTTGTAAATTGGCAGAGGATACTCCTGTTGATGTACCCGATGAAAAGCCAATAGAGCAGACCGAGGCAGAGAAAGAGGATATAACGGAGCTTATAAAGAAGTGGGCAGTAGACCGAAATGTTGTGTCAGGGTGACGTTAAATCTCAGATGGTTAAGTTACTGGAAGAAGCAGGGGAACTTGCGGAAGGATTTAACAAGAATAAGATGGATTTGATTGTTGATAGCATAGGTGATGTGTATGTGGTTCTTGTTATTCTCTGTATGCAGTTGGGATTAGACATAAACGATTGTATCAAGGCAGCTTATGATGAGATAAAGGACAGAAAAGGTAAACTTGTAAATGGGTTATTCGTGAAAGAGGAGGACTTGTAATGGACAAATTACCAAACGATGTAATTGAGATTGTTGATATGTATAGGAGGTATGAACTCCTCCACACAAAGAAAAGGATTATTTAACAGAACAGATTAACAAAGCATACCATGCATTCTTTAGAGACATACATGTTAGCACTATGCGGATAGTAGATGAACCTGTGGGAGAACCTCAAGGAAAAGGGCAATACTGCGAAAAAGAGTGCTTAGGCTGGGGCTGTTATGTAGGAACACATTATTTTCCAATCGAAAACGGTAAGTATTTGGCGATAGAATTTTTCTTGATGAAGGGAGGCACACAATGCAATCTAAAAATTCAGAACACATTGATGTAAAAGCACTTGTTAAGGCTTGGGCGGACGGTCGACATCTTGAAATCACAGACCCCAAGGAGCGAATAGCTATATTCAAAGAGGAATTTGAGCAGTTGGCAAAATACCTAGGCGAGATTGTAGAGGAAGTGGAGGAGGAACGATGGATAAAATCAAAGAAAAAGCAGATAAAATGCGGTCGATGTCAGACAAGGAGCTAGTAGCCTATGTTGAGAACCGAGTGGAAAAGGCTAGAAGTGAGGGGTTCAATAAGGGCTATAATCTAAGGAAGATAGATGTAAACAACCTTACTGACTTTATTATTGAAATGGAGAACTACATAAACGATATAAGCACATCTATAAAACATAGCTATTTTGATGATTTGCACGAATATCTTAACGGTCTTTACAACCTCACAGCAAAGCTATACAGGAGGGATATATGATAGGAGACGGACAAAGTACATTGAGTGATAGCACCTTGATGAATCTACCAAAGAAGGAGCTTGTAGATATAATCAGGTTGCTTGAAAAGAACTGCAAGGTTTACCTTAACAACCTTAATACCTATAGCGGTATAGTGAAGGAGCTTACAGAGGCAAAAAGAGGATTTAATAGAAGTTGGAGGGATTAGAAGTAATGGTAAAAAAAATCAAAATTGATTATAGTGCTCTTAGTGACGACATAGAGCTACAAGTAAATACACAGGGTTATACCTTGGGGAATCATGCCGATACTGTGCAAAATATAGCAGATGCAATAAATATGTGCTATCTACACAGCGTAATTACAAATGGAGAGTGCAGAAGAGCAAGGGAAAGACTGCATGTAATACTAATAAATAATATTAAGAAAAGGAGACTTAAAAAGATGAATAAAGCAATTTTAATGGGCAGGCTTACAAGAGACCCTGAGGTAAGATATTCACAAACTGATAGTAATATGGCTATAGCAAGGTTTTCACTTGCAGTAGATAGACGCTTCAAGAAGCAGGGCGATACAGTAACCGCCGACTTCTTTAACTGTACCGCATTCGGTAAGCAAGGGGAATTTGTAGAGAAGTATCTGAAAAAGGGTACAAAGATAGTAGTTACCGGTCGTATTCAGAATGACAACTACACTAATAAAGACGGTCAGAAGGTCTACAGCGTACAGATTATGGTGGAAGAGATAGAGTTCGCAGAAAGCAAAGGCAAGCTCACAGAGCAATGCAGGAAGTGACGGAGGTGCACAGTCACAAATGGGCGCACCTGATGCCGATGGGTTTATAAATATACCTGATGGCATAGGTAGCGAGCTACCATTTAATTAGAACCATATAACGCAGGCTTGTTTACCCATGAGTTTAAAAGCTAATCAAGGGTTAAGCAAGCCTGTATAAAGAGGTAGAAGCATGATAACAAAAAACAGTGAGATACATAACGCTGATAGGCTGATATATGCCATTATCAAATGCGCCGTGGATGATTACAAGACCGAATTAAGGGGGAGGGTAAGATTCCAGGGCAAGGGGCTTTATGTAAACAGCTCTACAGAAAGCTTCTTTAGGTCTGAATATTTCGATTACCTTATTTCGCACACAGAATTAAATGGAGTGCGGGGAGAGGATATAGTTGAGGCATTGAAAGAGAAAGAGGCAAAGAGGAAAGCTAAAAGGAAATTTTTAAACCACACATACAGGGAGGCGATGCCAATGGACAAGCACAAAGTAAAACTGTCACCTGATGCAAAGACACTTGATGTATACTTACAAAGTTATAACCGTTGTAAACAAAGAAAAAAAGATACTAGAGAACAGGAGGAAGCAGATACTATTAGATTTTAGTTCCCTCTAACAACGGTTAAATTTGACGGTATGCCAAAAGCTAAAGGAATACCCGGAGAAGGCAGCAACACTACCTTTACAACTGGATGAGATAGACATACGGATAAAGGAAAAGATAGAGGAAGCTAAAAAGGAATATATAAGGCTAAATGAAATTATTGAATTCTTAGATTTAAACGATGAAGGGAGAATGATATTAGAGTATAGATATATTGATTCACTGCGGTGGTGGGAAATTGAAAAATGGAACATAGGAGTAAAAACCATGTTAGTATACTGCTGGCGGAAAGCCCTATATAGACTTTTAGAATTCTCAAAGTTAAGCAGGTGGTTGAAGAATACAGGTGTAGAATATAAATATAGCCCTCTATGAGGGCTTTTATTAATCCAATAAACATCTTTCAGATATTGGGTATTGCTTTTCAAGTTGTGCAAAAGGCTTTGCTTGTAACCCAGTAAGACCCTCTATGCCATCGCCATCAGGTTGTGACATCTCTGTGATTCCTCTGCCCTTAAGTTCGTATATTGTATCTATGCTGTAATGTTTGCTGTCTCTGGACAGCCTAGCTGTCATTTTAACGGCTGGTACACGTTCATTTAATTCAGGATAATATAAAATGTAATCCGTTCTGTCTGTCTGCTAAGTAAACTATATTATTTGTTGTCATAATGGTTATCTCCTTACTGTTTATTTATTCCTCCCTCTTTATGAGAGAGGGATGTTTTATATTAGACTACTTTTTTTATAAATAACATCGTATTGTGCTTTTTAGCTTTATGAAGGCTTGCTCTGTCACTCTATATGATGAATAGTTTTCAAAGTCTTTATAACTGCCATTAGGCCAATTAGTTCCGAATTCCTTTATTCCTCTGCCTTTAAGTTTATAAGGGCTGTCTATATAATAATAGTTATCCGAGTAAAGCTTCTCTGCTTCTATTGCGCCAGAAATGTAGTTGTCGAATTCATCAATATAGATACTAACTTCATTGCTCGTCTTCGTCTTCCCACACCCGTGTAGGTCGTTCCAGAAGCTCTTACAAGCGTAATATGTATCGTATCTGACAAGTTCTTTTCCATTCTCTGTAATCACTCTGTACTTTGCGTAATACTCTTTCATAATGTTTATCTCCCTTTTGTGGTTTGTTTTTGTTTTTGTTATGGTTATATCATACCATTGTGCAAGTACATAATCAAGATGGAATGTTTCACTAAAAATATCATTGCACAAGTACAGAAAGAATTGTGCAGTTTATACAATTGTGCAATGTAAATATTTATTGTATAATGGAAGATAATAAGACAGGAGGTGCAATAGTATTATGGAAACAAAGGGTACGGCAAGAACAAGAGCAAATAATAAATACAATGCAAAAAGCTTATGATAGAGTTGCGTTGATGGTTAAAAAGGGAAAAGAGAAGAGTTAAAATCAATAGCTGAGAGCCTAGGGCGAAAGCCTTAATACATTCATAAACAAGGCGATAGAGGAAAGAATAGAAAGAGAGGTATAAAATGAATTATACGGTTAATCTGTTATGGGATAGTGAATCTGATGTATGGGTTGCTACCAGCGATGATATAATAGGGCCTGTACCTGAAAGCGGTTCACTGGACGACTACTGAGCGTGTGCGCAGAATTGCCCCCTGAACTTTTAGAGTTAAACCACCAGCCTATTGAACACGCTAAAATCCTGTTCAAATCTGAACGACTTGAAGAGGTATATGCGTAATGGCTGAATATGAAAAGAAGGTAAGAGAAATATTAAAAAGTTATGGCTGTTATTTTATAAGACATGGGAAAGGCGACCACGATATATGGCACAGCCCCATTAATAGCCAAAATGTTGTAGTAGATGGTAGAATCAAATCAAGGCATACTGCTAACGCAATACTTAAACAGAGCGGTATAAACTACCGTTTTTTGATATAGGAGCGTGAAATATAAACTTACAGCCAATTAATATCTAATATCTAATATGTAATAGGCTGAAGCAAATCCCCATTATAATAATGGGGGATTGTCTTACTGTCTCGATTGTATGTCTTTATCAATAAGAGCGTTTATATACTCATTTATACTCATGCCTTCCTCAAGGGCTCTTGCTTTTATTATTTCCTTCTTTCCTTTGGGCATAGTCAGCCCCACTCTGTCATATTTTTTTCTTTAATATATTTATTCTGATATTCAATCTGATTAAATTCTTTTTATTCTCAGCCATCTTCTAAACCTCCACTATTGATTTTTGATTTTTCTATGATATAATATAAGCAGATAGAAGGCTTCAGTTAATGAGTTACTTTAGTTTTTATCATCAGGGTTGTTAGTTTTGCCGCTGTCAACCCTGTTTTTATGCCTTTAATTATATCATAGACTATCGTTACAACTATCACTATTTCAATAATCACAAGCCCCATATTTTTTTATTCCTTTCTTTTGGGTCGCCTGCTATCTGCTTACAATTATATAATACCACATATTACGCAATATGTCAATTGGCAAAATAAATTTTTATCTTACTTTGTCTCTGCAGTGCGGCCTGATGTATGATCTACAGTGATATCTGATATTGTAATCTTAAGAAATTCAGCATAGTTATTAAATTAGTTGGCATCAAAAATAATCTAAACAAGTTTGTTATCAGCAGTTAACAACATTGAGTGCTAATAGGTTTGCAAGAGTAAATTAAATAAAGGATATATCGACAGATACCACAGCTAAATGAACATAAAATGATATTCTGTAACCAAATCAACAAGGTTAGTCAAACATATGTTCTAGGTACTCCGAACACCTGTGCGGGGTTGCAGGGGCGTGGGAGGCGCGGCATTTTTTTCCCGATAAAGTTAAAATAAAATCGCAGTTTCGTTGCCAACTATAACCATAAGTTATATAAGCATAATTAATAGTTATAACCAATCTAAAAAGAAAGCACAAAGGCGCACTGTGAGCAGTGCTATAATGGTAAGGGAAAAGATTTGAGTAGGCAGAGCAATGGCATTTTACTAATCAGTAAGATGCTTTTTAATATACTTTACAGAAAGGAGAAGAGTAGATTTTGAGTGACAGAGCATTAAAAGAAGTAATACATTGTAACGGCTCACAGATTGCTAAATTATTTGGGCTTACTGTAAGAAGCATACAGAATCTTAGTGCGGACGGTATAATAGAAACCGAAAAGGCAAAAGGTGGGAAGAGATACAATTTAGAAGATACAGTTAAAAAGATATGTCAGCCACCTGTCTAATAAGGCACTATGGGAAGGCGGAGTCTAAAAATGAAGAAGAGTTGAAAGCCCAAAAACTAAAAAGCCGAAATCAGACTAAAGGAGTCGCAGGGAGAGCTGCATGCACTAAAGACGGATATAGTTACGGGTAAGTACATATCTGTTGAAGACGTGAAACTTGACTACAGCAGGTTTTTATTACTTTCAAAAATTATGTTATGGCAATTCCAGCTAAAGTAACTGGAGAGATAAGCGGAGCTGTAGAGCCAGAGGAAGCGAGACGAATAGAAAAGAAACTTACAGATGAAATGTCCAAATTATTGAGGAGATTATCATAAATGCAGAAAAAAAGGAAGAAGCAAAGAAAAAGACGGCAAAAGAGTAAAAAGGCTATAAAAAAGGCAAAGTTCAAAAAGCAAACCAGTAAATAAACAAAAAGACTTCTGCACCGGTTAAGGCAAAAGAAAACCAAGACTGCTCCAATATGGGTTACTGATTACCAACTGGAAGCCCTAAGGCTATTAGCACCACCTGAAACCTTGACAGTATCAGAATGGGCAGAAAAATACAGAATGTTGATTCTAAGTCTTCAGCAATGCCGGGAAGGTGGAATAATGAAGTCACGCCATACCTTATAGGGATAATGAATGAGTTTAATAATTGTGAAACTGAAAAAGATTGTATTCGTTAAGCCCACACAGGTCGGTGGCACTGAAGCATTACAAAAATATGGTTGGCTATATTGTGATGCAGGAGCCTTCACCAACAATGGTAGTATATCCAACCGAAATATTAGCTAAGTCGGTATCGGAGAACAGACTACAGGTTATGTTCAAGACATCTCCTGAACTGAAAAAGAGATTCGATGAGAATTCACAGCTTCTAGAACTTCAATTTGATGGAATGTATCTGACTTTGGCAGGTTCAAACTCGCCTTCAGGGCTTGCAAGTAAGCCTATAAAATACCTTATGTTGGATGAGGTGAGACAAACACCCGGGAGCATCAAGTAAAGAAGCAGACCCTATTGAGCTCGCAATAGAACGAACCAAGACATTTCACAACTGCAAAAATATTTATAACAAGTACGCCTACACTTTAAAACAGGCCTATATGGCAGGAAAAAAGAAAAAGCAGATATAGAAAAGCACTTCTTTGTGCCTTTGTCCTTATTGTGATGAATACATTGAGTTTAAATTTCAAAATATTAAGTTTCTAATAATGAAGGAATGAGTTATGCAGACAGGGCAGAGCTTGCCCACTATGTATGTCAGGAGTGTGGCTGTATCATTAGTGATAAAGATAAGCACTATATGATAAAAAGGGTGAATGGCGGACTGTAAGGCATAACACCAAGTATGTTAGGAGTGTTGCTTTTTGGATGAATACTTTATACAGCCCATTTGTAAGATGGTCCGCTATTGCCAAAAAGTTTTTGATGTCTAAAAGATGATCCTGAAAAATTTCAGAACTTCGTCAACTCTTGGCTTGCAGAACCTTGGGAGGATACTAAGCTCAAGACAAGTGCTGAACTTGTGCTTGAAAGACAGACCGAGCTTGATGAATTTGTTGTGCCTGAATGGGCTAAAGCTTTATAACGGCTGGAGTTGATGTTCAGGAAAGTTCTCTTTACTGGACTATAAGCATGGGGAGATTATATTACAAGCCAGAATATAGCCTCAGGGCAGGCTTTATCCTTTGGAGAAATAGACAAGGTTATGAATGCGGTCTATAGAAATCAGAAGGGAGAAGGCTTTATAGTCAATCTTTGCTTGGTGGATTCAGGCGACCAGACAGATGATGTTTATGATTTTTGCGTGAATCATTCAGAATATGCATTACCCGTCAAGGGCGCGAGCCACAAACCAACTAAACCAATACAAGATAAGCAAGATTAACAGAGCAGGCAGCAGTGCGGATGGAATGAGCCTTATACTTGTAGATGGCAATAAGTATAAAGATATGATTGCAGGCAGAATGAGAAGGCCAAACGGCAAAGGAAGCTGGATGGTGTACAACGGCTGTGATGTAGAATATGCCACGCAGGTAACCAATGAACATAAGGTCAACCAGAAGAGTGGTAGCACGGTAAGGCAGGTGTGGCAGCCAAAGTATTCACGATGCAGATAACCACTATTTAGACTGTGAAGTCTATGCATTGGCGGCAGCGGACATGTTAGGAGTGAGAACTCTTAACCTGCAAAACGAAGAAGAGGAAGAAAGCAGGGAAATTGAAGAGGTAAGAAGACCTGTAGAGCCTGAGGAAGAACAATGGATAAAGCAGAATGATAACTGGATATAATTATTTTTAAAAAGAAAGCACACTGGTGTACGGTACTATCTGATATAATAGTATTATGAGAATTTCAAAAGTAAGCACACCAGTGTACGGTACTATCTGGTAAAATAGTATCATAGAAATTGAATAAAGGACAGAAGAAGCGTTTCAGCAATTGGCTGGGGCGCTTTTTAATACCCAAATGGAGGAATGATGGAAAATAAACAATATAGAAGATGGGGTAAATTCAAATGTGGGAGAAACCAATCCAAGGCTAAGTGCAGAGGAAAATGCTAAAGAATGTTGATAGTGCCATTATTGCTGTGGCATCAGGCGGTCAGTCGTACAAAATTGGTTCAAGGGAACTTACGAGGGCTAACCTAAAGACCTCTACAGTATAAAGAATGACTTAGCAGCACAGCTAAACAGCGATAATAGTCCGCATTTACTTGATAATTGTTACGTGGCAGTATTTTCAGGGAGGTAACAAATGGGAATAATAGATAACTTTATAGGATTTATCTCTCCGGGCTGGGCGGTAAAGCGTGAGGCTTGGAGGCTAAGCCTCGAAGAATTAAGAAATTATGACGCTGGTGGATATGGGAGAAATACCAACTGGAGAGTTGCTAACAGTTCGGCAGAGCAGACTGATACATATGACAGGGATATCATAAGAGCAAGAGCCAGAGACCTTGAAAGAAACAGCGACTTAATGAATGCGGTTGTAAGTGCATATAAAAGAAATGTTGTCGGCGCAGGATATTCAATGCAGGCAAAAACCGGAAACAGTGAATTAAACAAAGAGATTGAAAAAGCTGTGGAATAAATGGGGCAAAAAGAGAAACTGTGATGTGACAGGAACACAGAGCCTCAATCAAATGATAAGAATGGCTGTAGCTAGGAAAAAGGTTGATGGCGGTATTCTTTTCATTAAGAGATACACCGACCAAGGCACAATTCCATTTCAGCTACAGATGATTGAAGTGGATGAACTATACAACGGTACATTAGCCCCCAAATGTAAAAAGGCAACCGAGTTGTAGGCGGAATTGAATACAATACCTTTAACCGCCCCTATAGGTTATCACATTAAACAATATGACCTTAGCGGGATGGGGAGAGGAAAAGCCAATATATGTAAAGGCTGATGATGTAATTTTTCTATTTTCAGCAAGAAAAAGACCGTCACAGATTAGGGAAATGAGCGATATGACCTTTACAATCCCAAGAATAAGGGATGTAAACGAGTTTATGAATGCCGTTTCCGTAAAAGAAAAGGATTGCAGCCTGTCTTTCAGTATTTATAAAAAGCTACTCCAAGAGACGGCTTTGGAAGAGGAATGGCAAAACAAGCAAATGCAGAGTATGAAGGGAAAAACAATTTCCCTGGTATGATAAAGGAGCTTAATGCAGGAGATGAAATTCAGGTAGTTAATCCAGCAGGACAAGGCTCGGATGCAACCAGTTATACCAAATTACAGCAGAGGCTTATAGGGTCAGGACAAGGGATTAGCTATGAATCTGTAAGCAGGATATGGCAGAAGCGACCTATTCATCCGCAAGACAGGGAATCATAGAAGATGAACTTACATATAGTGAGGAAAAAGGAACTTTTATGTGAAATTCTTGATGAGATTTATGAAACCTTTGTCATATCTGCGGTTCTATGGGGAAGCTAGAGATTAAAGATTTTTGGGATAACAAAGATTTGTATCTTGCACATGAATGGATTCAGGAGCCAAAACCTTGGATAGATCCTAAGAAGGAATCTGAGGCTAATATGATAGCAATTAAGACAGGGCAAAAGACATTTAAGCAAATATCGGCAGAGAATGGACGGACTGGCAAGACCAGATAGACGATATGGCTGAGGTTATTGCATATGGAAAAGAAAAAGGCGTGGATATGTCAGCAGTATTATATGGTGATGTTGTAGTAACTGAGGAAACGGAGGAAGAAAGTGGAAAGTAAAACAGGGAATTTAACAAGAGGATGCTTAGGAGCTGAGATAAGGCAGATAGAGGGTGAGGGAAACGAAAGAAGATTCACACTTTCCTTCTCATCAGAAGAGCCTTACGAAAGGTGGTTTGGGACGGAGATTCTGTCTCACGATGATGAGGCAGTAGACCTCACAAGGCTTAACTCGATTGGAGTGCTTCTTTACAACCACAATAGGGATAAGGTAATAGGCAAGGTCACAAAGGCTTGGATTGAGAACAATAGAGGTATGGCAGAGGTTGAATTTGATACCGATGAAGAGTCACAGACCATACTAGATAAGGTATCAGGAGGAAGCCTCAAGGGAGTATCTGTAGGATATCAGGTTAGGCAGTGGAGGAAGTAAAGGCTAATAAGACATCTGAGGATGGAAGATTTACAGGACCTTGTAATATAGCAACAAGATGGATGCCTTATGAGATATCTATAGTTAGTATTCCTGCTGATTCAACCGTAGGCGTGGGCAGGGATATGTCAGAGGTCAAAGGTAAAAAGGAAGTGGGCATTTTTTATTATGAGAAACAGCTTCAGATAAATAACAACTTTATAACAGGAGGTAACGAGTAATGAATTTAGCAGAACTAATTGCAAGGCAGCAGGCTCTTATTGACGGCGCAAAGGCAGCTTCAAGAGAGCTTACAGCAGAAGAGCAGAGAGAGTTTGACGATTTGCAGAGACAGATTGACAAACTCAAAGCAAAAGCCTGAGCCACAGATTAGCGAAGCCGAAAAAGAAGGCTGAGAGACAGACAGAAAGACAGAGATGTGTGGATATTTCTGCACTATGCAGAGAGTTCCATGTGTCTTGTGAAAATGAGAAGAAGTTTATTGAGGCAGGAGACAGCATTGACAGCGTGAGAAGTTTTATCCTTGATGAGGTAAGGAAAAACGGGTCTCCAATCTCGACAAAGGTTACAGTGACCGAGGATGAGGGAGACAAGTATAGAAACGCTGCATCCGATGCTCTTTTGATGAGAGCGGGCTTTGAACTTGATCACCCTGCTGAGGGAGCAAATGAGTTAAGACATATGTCTCTTTAGGGATTTTTGCAATTGAATGTATGAAAGATACGGAGAATGGCAATCTTTCAAGAATGTCATCTGACGAGATTTTCAATATTGCACAGAGACAGTTCTTTAATCCCTACATCAGCATTCCCGGCAATGCTTGATAATGCAATCAATAAGGCATACGTAGAGGGACATAAGAAGGTTGCGGTTACATTTGACAGAATCACGAAAAAGGGAACACTTAAGGATTTTCAAATTGCCAATAATAATTATCTTGCAGGTCCTGTAGGGGAATTTATGAGAGTACCTGAAAACGGAGAACTTAAGATGATTCTTATAAGGATGTTAAGCTGCCTACAAGAAAGCTTGAAACTTACGGCAGACAGTTCACATTGACCAGACAGGCATTTATCAACGATGATATAGACCTTTATTACAAAGATGCCTGCAAGGTATGCAGCATCTGCAAGAAAGACAATCAATACACAGGGTTTATGAAATCCTTGTGAATAACCCTGCTGTTTATGATGGTACAGTGCTTTTCAGCAAAGCACATGGCAACCCTCGTTACTACGGGAACAGGCATTACCAAGGAATCAATGCAGGCAATGATACTTGCACTACAGGCTCAGAAAAATGAATTTGGTGAGGCAATTATAATAAGGCCTGCAAAGATCGTGGTACCTGTAGGTATGTCATTTGAAATTTATACATTGTTTAACAGCCCAACTATCAACACCACAGGAAATACTCAGGCTGCAAATCCATTGTATAGATATGCTAACCAGATTGAAATTATAGAAGACCCTACGATCAACGTACTTTCAGGTGGCTTCGGAAAGGCTATGCCTTGGTTCTTGCTTGGTGCACATGATGATACCGACTTTATTCAGGTCGACTATCTTAACGGTCAGGAAGTTCCAACCATCAGAAGGTCAGAGGTTCCAGGCACACTTGGCTTTATCTGGGATATCTATCTTGACTGGGGTATCAGTGTTATGGACTTTAGAGGTGCGATTAAGAATCCTGGTGTGGTTATTGATAACCCACTCGGAGCATAAGGAGGTAGAACATGAAAGCAGAATTTTGGCAGAAAGGTGAAACCCTTGATTATGTAAATGAGGGTACAAAAGTTATTGAAGCAGGCGAGATTGTAGACTTTAAGACTAGGATAGGTGTTGCTGCATACGCAATTAACCCTAAGGAAAAGGGTACAGTCCATATTGTAGGTGTTTACATCATCAAAAAGAAAGATCAGACAGAAATCAAACTGGGGGCACCTGTGTATTTTGCAGAAGATGGAATCACTGCTACAGCAGGAAGCAATACACCTGCGGGCTATGCAGCAGAGACATCTCCAGTGAAAGCAGCAGATATTCGTATAAAGCTTTTTAGGATAAGGGAGGGTATATGGCAACAGTTGGAAGAAAGAACCTTAAGGAACAGGCATCAGAGCCTGTTCCTGTAGAAGAAAAATAGTGCGGAAGATGAAAGCATAGAAGAAGTTGTTTCGATAGAATCCAAGGAGAAGGTGGCAAATCAAGTTCTAAAGGCTATAACCCACATTCTTTACAATGGCAGGATGTATTTACCACAAGAGGAACTGCCTGTGGACAATACTGAAATGATAGAAGCCTGGTTAAATGCAGGAACTGCAATTTGGGAATAAGGAAACGGATATGACATTTAAGGAACAAATAGCAGCAGACACCAAAAATGTATTCATGAATGCGCTTGAATTTTCAGAAGAACATATTATAGATGGCAGAAACATGCTGTGTATTGTTGACAACAACGAGCTAATGGCACGAAGGGTAAAGTATAAGTTCAGGTCAAAGTTTTATGTGGATCAGGTAGGGATAAAAGACATGCTTATTTACGTTAGAGCTGAAGACTTTGGAGCTTTACCTGCTATTGGAAGAACACTTATATTTGATGGGAAACCATATATAATATGCGATGCAGTGAATGAAAGTGGCATATACAGTATTAATTTGGAGATGAACAAGAGATGATTTATTTTTGAAGTTGATACAGAGGAGCTTTAGCTATGCTATAAGGGGCTTGAATATCCCCAAAAGTAAGCTAAACAGCATATTAAAAACAGCCGTCAATCGCACAGCAAGGCAGGTCAAAACTTGGCTGCCTGAAGAAGCAGAAACAGATACCACATTAAAAGAATGGGTCAGGTAAAAAAAGGGCTTAAAATGACGGGGGCAAAAATAGCAGTCCCGTAGCACATATAATATCAAGCGATCATGCCAATGATTTATATGATTTTAATGTGACATCCAGAAGATACAGCCCAGGCAATAGACCGCCTTCAGGACACAAGGCGAATGTTCTTAGGGCTAATTCCCCTGTGGCACTTATGCTTAAGCCTAATGCGGGCAGAGACAAATACAGGGCATTTGTGGTGAAGTATAAAAGTAACCATATTGCACTTGCACAAAAGAATTCCAGGCAAAAATGGAGGGCAACAGTAAAAAGGAGGCAATAAGGAACCTTTATTCTATCTCTACGCCGGCAATGCTAGGTTACGAAAAGGGAGTAATGGCTAAAGTATCTCCAAAGACCGAGGCATTATTAGCCTCGGAGGTTGCCAAGGGAATAGAGAGGTATTTGAAACTATGAACCCATTGATATTACAGGAAGAGCTTATAGAAGAGCTTAAGATTATGTTTGCTGGCTTAAGGTTTAATAATCCACTGGGTAAAAGTGTAGAAATAAATATTTTTGCACTAAAATACCCCATTGCTTCAAAGCGATGAAGAAACTGAGCCTATACTGTATATTATAGTTCACTTAAATGATGGCGAACAAAAGGTAAGGGGTGACAGCTTTAACATAGTGGATGTAACTCTGGTAGTAGGCATATACGACCATGACAGTGCTAATCAGGGGCATAAAAATGTTATAGACGTTATTTACAAAAATACAGGATAGATTCTCGAAAGAAACCCGCACTTAAAAAGACATCTTTTACAGGAGATTTTTAGTGGACGGTTATGGACACGGAAACGTATCCATATTATTGGGGAGCCTGTGAGATGAGTTTTTATATTCCGTCAATAAGAAGGGAGGATGAATTAAGTTGAGTAAAAAAGATGAAAGCACAATTCTTGATGTTCATGCAAATGAGAATCCAGAAAAGCAGGATGCAAAAAGGATGTTGTAAAAGAGAATGTGATCCATTTAGGTCCGGACATTCCCAATGTAGTAGCCGGTTCTACAGTATTTGAAGGTGGAGTTCTACCGGAAGCAGTAAATGAAAAGATTGAGGCACTGCCTATTCTTTCAAGTCTTTTTGTGCCTGTGAGTGGAATGGTTGAAAAGGTAAAAGAATTAAATAAAGCTGGAAGCTCTGCTAATACAATATATGCAAGAGTGAAAGCTGAAATAAAAAAAGGAGGATTAATAATATGGAGTACAAACATGATGGTGTTGGCACGAGAGAAGTAAGTACAAGCTGCCTCTTCCGGTTGAAAACCTTGGAGGAGTGGCAATTGTATTTGGAACTGCTCCGGTCAACTTGACTAATGCACCAAAAGAAGCTGTAAACAAGCCTTTTTTGTGCAGAACGTTTGATGAAGCAAAAAGATGCGTTGGGGTATTCAGATGATTACGAAAACTATAGTCTTTGTCAGGCTATGGATGCCTTTTTCAAGGTTGCAAGAACCGCGCCTGTGGTATTGGTTAACGTTCTTAATCCGGAAACCCATACATCTGCTTATAGTGAAACTCTTACCATAAAGGATAAGCAGGTTGTATCTACCAAGAAGGAATCCTTCTTGAAGGTCTAAGAGTTGGCAATCTTACAAGCGACAAGTATCTTCTTTCATTTAACGATGAGGGGTATCTTGTAGTAACTATTACAGGCGATGTGAGCGACACGACTCTTTGCAATGACCGGTAAAGTGATAGATGCAAGCGAGGTTACTGCCAAAGATGTAATAGGTAGTCATAATGTGGCTACAGGCAAAGATACAGGATTTGAACTTATAAAAGAGGTATTTACAAGATTTGGAGTTATTCCGGGGCTGTTGCTTGCACCGGGTTACTCACAGATTCCGGAAGTAGGAGTTGCACTTAATGAAAAGTGTAAAAACATTAGTGGTGCGTTCAGCTGTGAATGTGTTGTAGACATTGATACAAAGAAGGCTGTAAAAATTGCTGATGTTAAGAAGGTAAAGAATGACAGCGGGTTCAGCGGGAAGCCGTACAATATGCCTGTATCCGATGGTTAAGGTAAGAGGCAAAAAGATGTATGCATCTGCATATTATGCAGCAATGGCTTTGTAAGACTGATGGTGAGAATGGATTTATTCCTAAGTCACACCATCTAATAAGCCAGCTGAGATCGAAGCCTTAGTTCTTTCGGATGGAACAGAAGTATATTTTGATATGACAGAAGCTAACTCACTAAACGCTATTGGTGTAGTTACAGCTCTCAATTTTAAGAGATTTAGATTCTGGGGCAACAACACTGCGGCTTATCCTGATACTAAAGACCCTAAAGAACGCTGGATAGGCACAAGAAGGTTTTTCTCTTGGTGGAGCAACACTTTTGTTGTTGATTACTTTGATAAAGTTGACAGTCTTATGAATATAAAACTGATTGAGTATATCGTTGATACAGCCAATATCAAAGGAAATTCACTTGTTGCCCAGGAGAAATGTGCAGGCATAAGGGTAGAGTATAAAGAGGAAGATAATACAAGTGAAAAACTGCTTGAAGGCAAGATAACTTTCAGGCATTACCTCGCACCATATACACCCGCAGAATATATCGAGAATGTACTGGAATATGATGTAAACATGCTTCTTGCCGCAATAGGAGGTAAAAAATAATGGTGAATACAAATTTAGTACCTGAGGTTATAAACAATTGGAACGCGTATAACAAGGGGAATAAGCTTATTGGCGTTACCGGTTCGGTAACATTGCCAAATCTTGATGCAATTACTGAGCAAATAACAGGCGCAGGTGTGCTTGGAAGTTATGAAACAGGCATTATAGGACATTATGGCCCTATTGAACAGGAAGTGCCATTTAGAATGCTTGAAGAGGATATATTTTCCTTATGGATCCAACGCAGAGTGTTGACCTACATTTAGGGCTTCCACCAGTACACTCGAAAGGGAGACGGGGGCTATTGATCTACAAAGGCATGAGAATAGTCGAAACGGGCAGATTCAAGGGCTTTTCAGCAGGAAAGCTTGAAGCGGGAAAAGCAATGGAGGGAACTCTTAAGCTGGAGATTCTTAGTTTTATGGTAGAGCTTAATGGAAGGAAGCTTGTCCAGCTTGATAAGTTGAATGATCAGTTCATTGTTAATGATAAAGACGATGCTTTGAGAAAGTGAGGAAATTTAGCTGATGGAAAATAAGGAAAAAGTAATTGAAGAAACGAAGGAAGTAATGCTTGGCGTAGATAACAGGCTTTTACTTAGACTTACCAAACCTTATACATTTGAAGGCAAAAGCTATGATGAGTGTAGACCTTTCAAGGGTTAAATGAGCTTACACTACAGATATGGGTCTCTGTAGAAAGAAGGGTAAGAGGGGCATATTTAGGAGGTGATTCTAATCCTTTAATCGAGATGACGCTTATCTATGCGTGCCATCTTGCGGCTACGGCTGCAAATCTTCCTGTTGAGTTTTTCTTGGGGCTTCCTATAACGGATAAAGATGACACTTAAGGGCATTGTAACGGGTTTTTATTTTAGTGGGGATAAGTCCAAGTGACTTATCCAAATTAAAGAAAAAGTAGTTATACAGTTAGCTATGACACTCAAGACAGGGATAGACTATTTCTACCCCCTGTCTATTTTTGAATTATTTGATTTAGTTGAGGAGGTGGGAAGTTGTCAGCGAAAGGAAAGAACAAAGATTTGACATAGCAATTGGCGGTGGCAGACAAATCGCTTGACAAGGCGATGGGAACTTCCGGAAAGTAAATTAAAAAGCTATTCAAAAGGCAGATAAGAAGGCTTGATTATGATTTTTAACAAGCTAGATAAAGGGTTTAATAAGATAGCCGGATTAAGTGGAAAAAGCCTTCAGTCTTATAGGGAGAGGAGCACTTGCAGCAGCAGGAGCCGTTCAGGGCATTGGAATTGCAAGTACAATGGCAGGCTCTAAGTTTGAGAGTGCGTTTGCTGGAGTAAAAAGAGCAGATGGCACGAAGAAAAGAATATCAGGGGCTTAAAAAGGAAATATTATCCCTCACCCGTATACTTCCTGCAAAGCGGAGCTGAACTGGCAGGAACTATGGAAAACTGGCCAGCTTGGAATAAAAAGAGTGCCTTACCTGATTTTACAAAAACAATGGCAAATCTTGATGTATCTACCAACATGACTGCAGAAGAAGCAGCAACTTCATTCGCAAGGTTTGCCAATATAACAGGGATGTCAGATTACGACAAAAAGGTATAAGCAACTATGAAAAGCTAGGTTCTACAGTTGTAGACTTGGGAAATAAGTTTGCAAACGACTGAGCAGGAAATAGTTGAGATGGGTACAAACCTATCATCTACAGGCAAGCTGATTGGCTTTATCTGCACCTGAAATAATGGCTCTCGGTACTGCGCTTAGTTCGGTTGGAGTAGAAGCTGAAAAGGGCGGAAGTGCTATGAGTAAGCTGTTTAAGAAAAATGCAGATTGCAGTTGAGACAAATAACGGTATGCTTTGCCGACTTTGCAAAGTGTGTCTGCATGAGCAAGTCACAGTTTACAGAAGCTTTTAAGGGCAGTGCCATAGGAGCCATAGTCAAAAGTTCTTGGGCGGGCTCAATGACAATAAAGAGAAATGGTAAGTCTGCAATTGCAGTCTTAAATGACATGAAACTCTCTGAGGTAAGGTTATCAGACACTATATTAAGGCTTGCTAATTCAAGCGGTAATATGGAGAAGGCGGTACATACTGCCAATAAAGCGTGGGAGGAAAATACAGCCCCTAACAACGGAAGCGGGCAAAAGATATGAGACTTTTGAAAGTCAGATTGGACTCACTAAAAATGCATTTTAGTGAAATGGGCATCGCAATATATGACAATCTTACAAGAACACCAGCTCTTGGAGTAATAACAAAACTAAGGCTTGCAACAAACGATTTTACGGATAACGGTCTCTATGAGTGGCTTGATAGGATTAATTATAAACTGCCTACATTTAAGAGGCAGATTGAGAGCCTGGGAGAAAAAGGACCACTTATAGCAGGCTTTGGCATTGGACTTGGCGAAAAAGCCCTTGATACAGGTAAAATGGGTAGTAAATAATGGTGATTATAGTGCTATCTGTATTTGAAGGATTGAGCTGCAATGCTCTCCCACAAAGTAGCTTCAAGCTCGGTACATTTTATAAATGCTCTCATGAGTTTAGGCTCGCTAAGCCCTGCAGTACTTGCGATAACAGGGATAGCTACTTCCGCAGGCGGTATTGTTACACTTTTTAGAAAGAGTCAGAGCATTTGAGAGACGACAAACCAATGAGGCAATAGCGAAGTCTTTTGGTAAAATAGCACTCTCTATGGAAGATATAGAAAAGGCTGCAAAAATATTGTAGGTAAGAAGCATTTTGAAAAACTTACAAAGGGAGCAGAAGATGTAAAAAGCCGAAGATATGGCGAGAGGCTTTGCGCAATTCATTAGAGGATTTAGATCGGAGAAATTGGCTTGCTAAGGTTGGAGTTAAGTTCAGCGGGAGGAAGAAGGAGAAGACTATAAGAACGCTATAGCTGACTATGTTAAGAAGGCGCAGGATTATGTGCTTCAAGAAAGGTATGCATTATCATTAAGCCTTTAAACTCACGCAGGGCGAAAAACAGCAGCGTTACCAGAAAAAGTGGATAATTTTTATAACAGCACTTATCTTGAGATGGAAAAGCTGGGGAAAAGAATTATCTGATACTGTAAATAAAGCCTTTTCAGATAATATTCTTGATGAAAAAGAAATAAAGAAAAAATTGCAAGGCTTGAACAGAAATTCGCGTAGATTACAAGCTGAACTTGCTACAAGTAACTTTGATGCGGGTTGATTAAATTAGGCAAGAAGTTTTGATGGAACCAAGCTTGACTCTGAGACATTCAAAAACTTACAGGCTGAACTTGCCACACAGGCAGAAGATGCTGAAAATAAATATCTTGAAGCGTATAGTAAGAATAGAGCAGGAATTAAGGCTGCCTTTGATAAGGGCGGGATGTCTAAAGAACTTTATGAGAAAGGGTATACAAAAAAAGAGGATGAGGCTTACCTTAAAAATGTAACTGAAATATATGAAAAGATTGCAAAGTTTCAGATAGAAGCTATTGAAAAAGCGAAAAAAACAGGGCTTGATAATGCCTATAATTCTGCAATAGAAAGCAGGGCAAATCCAGATAGTTGGACATTAACCCTGATTCAGTACTTGAAAATATGTGGGGAGAAGTCTCTGCTAAGTATAGTGCTACTTTACCAGGTATTAGCGAGCTTGTTGATAATATGAAGGGCACCACGGATAAGCTTGAGGAAATCAAGGGCAAATATAAGGAACTTGGCAAGGAAATCCCTACGGCTATAACTGAAATGATGGATAGAATATCAAGTGCGGGACTATAGAAAACGGGCGATTCCCTATAAGCTACAATTCGTTTTGAAATGGAAATAGGAAAACGTATAGCGAATAGTACGTATGCTGATACATACAAAGACATACTTAAAAATGTTGAAAGTAAGCTGCCTAAAGACTATAACCTTGTGCCTAAAAGTTTTATTGACGATGCTGAACAGAAGTATAAGACATCAGGTGAAGAGGCATTAAAAAGAGCCAATCAAGGGTTTTCAGCATTTACCGAAGCATATTTAAGAAACTGGTATAGTACGCATAATTTTAAGGTTGATGCCAATGTAGCAATGAGGCTTACTCCTGAAATGCCAATATGGAGTGAAAAGCCAACGCTAAATATGCAGGGCGGTTCTAATATTAAAGTATATCAGAATGCAAAAGGGAGGTATATGGAATAGACCAATCCTTACCACGTTTGCAGAGAAAGGCCCTGAGGCGGCTATACCGCTTGACAGAAGTAAACGTGCAATATCTTTATGGGAACAGGCAGGTGCATATCTTGGAATGAATCATAGGGTTGATGGTATAGATTTAAGTGGGGCAAGCGACACTACAAGGATAGAGTCAAGCCTACACTACAGTTTTTATGGTGATGCACCAAGCAAGAAAGACCATTGAGGCTCTTAGTATATCACTAGAGTGAGTTTAATAAATTGGCTGATAATTATAATAAACTAAGAAGGAGGGTTGCATTTTAACCATAGAGAATACATAACTAAGTCCGGAGATACTTGGGACATTATAGCTAAAGAGGTGTATGGTGATGAAATGCACCTCTTTCTTAATGAAGAATAATGGGATTTGTTGACCTATTTTTGTATTTCCATCAGGCGTAGTTGTAAAAATCTATGACTTACCAGAAGAAGTAGACGAGGAAGACGAGGATATTCCGGATTGGAGGGATTGATGGCATTATCAAGAAACGTTCGTTTGATATTTGCGAAGGAGGGCAAAAAGAGCAAAGAATCCACTGGAAGCAAAAATTAAGACTACTACCCCATCAAAAAAAGTAATGAACAGGTAATACATACGGGGTTGTATATGGGGATAATCTATGGAATCTGGCCAAGAGGTATTTAGGAGCAGGGAATAAGTTCAAAGCTATCTATGATGCCAACAAGACCGCTATAGAGCAGTTAAGGAAGATGAAGGGAGACAGTGCCCATTACAAAAGGATATTGGATAGCTCCGGGGATGAAGCTTGTTATACCTGTAGAAAGTTCTGCACAAACTGTTAAAAGTACAGGGACAAAGAAAGTTAAGTCCACAAGCAAATCCGAAAGTACTGATGATATAGTAAATTATATAACTGATTTTTAGCTATACAGATGTAGCAGATGGAAAGTCAGACAGCATATCACTTACATTATGCGATATAAAAAAGAATGGCTGGGCAAGAAAAGACCCAAAAAAAGGCAGCAGGTTTATTGCTAAGCTTGTATTGAATAATTTTGAAGAAAAGGCTAAAAAGAAAACCTTTGATTGTGGGAGCTTTACTATTGATGATATTTCATTTTCAGGCAGACCGCTAACCTGTAATATGAATGGAGTCAACATACCGGTATCGAATGATTTTAAAACTTTGCAAAAAACCAAAGTCTGGCAAAAAACCAATCTGAAAAATATAGCCTTATCTGTAGCTAAAAGTGCTGGTGTAAGTCTTGTATATGACGCAGAAATAATAAACATAGACGAGATAGAGCAAAAATAATCAGGAGGACAGTACATTCTTATATGAACTTTGCTCAAAGTACGGACTTGCTATGAAGGTCTACAAGCAAAAGGTTGTAATATTTGATATAGTCAGGTATGAAAAGAAAAAGGCAACGACTACAATCTCTGAAAAGGATATGCTCTCGTGGAATGCTAACACTACCATTGAGGGGACTTATACAGGAGTAAAGTTTAGTTATGCTAACCCTGTTAAGAATGTAAAGGGTACAAAGAAAAGTAAAGCAGGCAACAATAAGAAGGAAGTAACCAAGGTTATGATTGGTAAGAAAGGCAGGCTGTTATATATAAACAATCAAACCTCTGGTAAGTATGATGCTGAACTTCAAGCTAAGGCAGCACTCAACACAGCAAACAGGCAAGCAGAAACTATGAATATTACAATAATGGGTGGTAAGAAGCTTTGTCGCAACACAGTGTATAAAGATAAAAAGGGGTTAAAAAGGGGCTTGATGGAAAATATTTTATAGACGAAGTCAGACATAACTTAGGGAATGGCGGTTATGAGATGGAGCTAAGTCTACACAAGGTCCAGAAACCTTTTGAAAGTGTGTACACCGGTGCACGGTGCTATCTGTTATAATGATATTATGAGAAGTTGCAGGATACAAAATATAAGGTTAAGGCAGTCATATAGATGGCTGTCTTTTTGCATGGAGTCCACGATATGATAAGAATAGGAACAGTAACCAATGTATACCCAGAAAGTGGGAAGGTAAAAAGTATATTACGAAGATTCAGAAAGCTCATCGCTCCCACTTCCAATGATGTCTATGAACAAAAGAACAGTCAATGCCTGAAGTGGGGATACCGTAGTCACGTTGCATTTAGCAAATGGCAGCAGTAAAGGGTTTTGCTTAGGTACTTACTTCGATGATGATTACTCGGGTGAGAAAAATACACAAAGGAAATTGACAGTAAGGCCTACGTGGAATGTACAGAAGGCGAGTACTTGCTAAAAGTGCGAGGGAATAACTCTTGAGGCTAAAGAGATTATCCTTAAGTGTGCAAAAAGGTACTATTACACTTTCTGAGATTCTAAAAACTATCCGACTATGATAAACGGATTAAAGCTCTTGAAGATAAGGCATAGGAGGTAACGAATGGCAAAAATAGGTAATCTTGGGAAATTAATCACTTTTGAAGTGAGTTCTAAAAAGGTTTTTACCTTCAACGATATGACAAGAAAAGCAAGTGGAAGATGGGTAAAACAAGAACCTATAATGAGAAAAACCCAAATCTGAATTCTTAGCGCAGATCTTCAGGAGGTGTCCTTATCTATTTTTATTATCATCAACGCTTGGGGTAAAGCTCTAGAAAAACTTTAGAGCGTATTGTAAAGGCTGTTGAGAAAGGCGAACACTTTTACTTTTGTAATAGGCGGTAAGCCTGTTAGTAAAAATAAGTGGATAATAACGAACATAAGCGAAGCATGGGATGTGATTCTGTCAAAAAGGAGAATTAGTCCAGGCAAAGGTAGAACTAAACTTGCAAGAGTATAGTTAGGAGGAAGGATGGAATTTATCAAGATACTTGATACGGAAAGTTTCAGCGAAGAAGAGCTAAACGATATAAATGAATGTGTTTCCAATCTAATGTCAACTATATCAGGAGAACAGGGGCTGGATAGAAATTTTGGTATAGAGACAAGGGAAATAATGGATGCGCCTACAGAAGAGGCTGAAAACCCAATGGCTCTGGAAATAATAGAAAAATTGATAAATATGAGCCTCGCGTGGAAGTTGACGATATCGAATTTGAATATAATGGCGAAGGCAGGATGATACCTAAAGTTTACTTTAAGAAAAGGAGGCGAACGATGAGGAAGATTGATGAATTGCCTGATATAGATTTCATTGACGGTGCAACCATTGAAGATGTAAAAGCTGATATGATCAATGATTTTTAAATCTGAATATAAAAAGGATAACAGGGAAAGAAGCGTACCTATCTGAGGCAAGCCCTTATATGATGATTATAAATGCCGCAGCATTGCAGATATATCAGCTAATGCAATACGCTGATAATGCAGGAAAGATGAATCTTACCAAGTATTCCAGAGGAAATATTTAGATAATCTTGTCGCATTTAAGGGGCTTATCCGAAAAGAAGCAGAAAAAGCCAAAACCGTAATAAGATTTGAAATTAGTACACCCCTTGACTTTGCCCTGTCAATTCCTAGGGGACAAGAGTCACAAATGGTAACAATATTTTTCTTTGAAACGGAGCAGTATGCAGAAATTAAACCAGGGAAACATTTGAAGATGTTGATGCGTTATGCACGGAAAAAGGCATAAGAGGTAATGGAATAGGTGAAGGAGAGTTAAATATCATAATCAATCCAATTCCTTATGTGGCAGCAGTAAGAAATATGAAGGCAACTTCAGGAGGTCGTGAAGATGAAAGCGATGAGGAGCTGGCAGAGCGTTATCTTGATGTATCTGAAATCTACTCAACTACAGGCAGTGAGGGAGCTTATAAATACTTTGCCAAGCAGGCTGATAAAGATGTTGAGGATGTAATCGTAAAATCTAAAGAAGATGCAACGGTTGAACTAATAATATCAAAAAAGGGTGGCGGGCTACCTGACGAGGGATTGCTTACCAGAGTAAAAGAATATTTGGAAGACGGGAACAGGAAACCGCTTACAGACAGAATACAGGTAAAAGCTCCTGAAAAACTAGAATATAATGTAAGGCTGACATATTACATTAGTTCAGATAAAAAAGCATTAGTGGATAAAATCAAGTCAGATGTGGATACAGCTATACGAACATTTAACTTATGGCAGACGGAGAAAATAGGCAGAGATATTAACCCATCATATCTTACAAGTAAAGCTTATGGAAACAGGTATAAAAAGAGTAGATATAGTTACGCCTGTCTATACCATCACTCCTGTAGAGTCTATTCCTGTAGTAAAGAGCATTAATGCCATATATGGAGGGCTTGAAGATGATTGATATTGAAAACAGCAGCATAATATATATGTTGCCATCGCACTTAAAACAAAAGCCAGAAATACAGGCTATTGGAGCCGCGTTAAATATACAGGCTAAAAAGGTGCTGAGTTTATGTAATCGGATTAGCTTGTATTCCAAAATAGATGAATTGGACGGAGAGGTTTTGGATATACTGGCAGCAGAACTTAAAACACAGTTCTACAACACTGAATTCCCTATCGAAATTAAAAGAGATCTCATAAAGAATGCACTCAAATGGTATATGAAAGTAGGAACACCTAATGCCATTGAAGAGATGGTAACGGTTGTCTTTGGGCAGGGGAAAATAGTTGAATGGTACGAATACGGTGGAAAACCATTTAGGTTTAAAGTCATCACAAACGCAACTATAGATGATACTAATGTTGAGAAGTTTAACGAAATGATACGAAATGTTAAAAATGCAAGAAGTATTCTTGAAGCAGTTGAGAGTATTAGGAATATAGAAACATCAGACAAATACGGCTCATATACCCATGGGTATTATGAAGCCCCTGATATTGAATAGGAGGTAAAACAATATGCCAATGCTATTTCAAAAAGCAGTCACTACAGAAAAGGGGTAGAACTGCTAACCGCTCAGGCGGGCGAGGAGTTATCACCTTCGTTGCTATTGCAACTGGAAACGGTGTGTATAGTGAATTAGAAAAGAGACCGGAAAATCTTAGGAAATCTACAAGCTTTTAAAGCAAGCAAAAACTTCTACAAGATATCAGAAGTTAGAAAAGAGAATCCTAATAGTATTAAGGTTACTGCTGTTATAGGCAATCAGGATCCAGTCACCAAAAGAAGCTGTGGTTACTGAAGGATATAACATCAATGAAATAGGGCTTTTTGCCAAAAATAGAAGGCGACTCAGAAAACACTCTATTAAGTGTTGCGGTAACTGGTGGAGAATATGAGCGATTTCTTACCTGCTTTTACAGGAAAGAAACTGCTCAGATAATACAGAACTATATTGTATCAATTAGTAATGACCTTGAAATAAGCCTTAAATATTCGGATGCAGCAGTAGCATTCAAAAAGTGATGTTGATAAACAGCTTGCAGACTTTAAAAAGCAAGTATCCGAAGAGCAGACTGTACTCAATAAGGCTCCAGCTAAGGCTATCAAGGATATAGCTGACAGCAAGGGAGCGTCTACCACAGCCTTCAATGCTGACGGCTCTATCGTGACCGAAAACAGCATTGAGACGGTCACTACAACCTTAACAAGGTAGATAGGTCGATTACAGAGAGGCACGTATACAAGAATGGAACAAGTAAGACACTAAAGACCCTCTTTGAGGGCAAAACTATAAGAACAACGGAGGTAGGGATAATGAGTTGGGCAGAAGTATCAAAGGTTAATGGAGATTTCCTAAATGCGCCATTGGATGTAAAAATGCATCTAGCAGATTACAAAATGCATGGGAAGAAGTCCCTATGTATTTCAAATCAAGGACTTGCTACATGGGATATACGAATGTACGTATATTTCCCTGAACGACCAAGACATCAACGGAGAGGCTCTTGAGTATCTCATAAAGAATAATAAGCACATCGGCGAAGCCTTTTATAGCTGTTTTTGACCTTGAGCGAAAAAGACACTTTAAAAACACTAAGAGCCATGACGGCAGTGGCTAACAGTTCAACCGCCATGACGGCAGTGGCTAACAGTTCAACCGCCATGACGGCAGTCTTAAACAGTTCAACCGCCATGACGGCAGTCTTAAACAGTTCAACCGCCATGACGGCAGTCTTAAACAGTTCAACCGCCATGACAAGCATTGGTAAATCAAGTTACAATACCACAAAAGCGGTTATCAAAGCAATAAACAATAATGAGGACTATATTAAAAAAGTATTTGACACAGTGACAAGCGACAACTCTAAATTCCAGCTTGTTGTTAACCAAAATCAAGACGGCGTTTCTAATTTAAACCAGTTTTGTAATACGCCAAATACAATTATATTATGCACTTTGATGCATATGTAGCTGGTGAAGTACCAGTGCTAATAAACAATGAATTAATTAGAAGTTCTGGGTCTGGTGACTAAGACCAAGCTATGTTGATAGAAATAATTGTAGCGCGATAGCTGTTCCAAAACGCAACATTTACAGAATATGCGGATGGTCATGCAGCCATATCGGTTTACAAAGTAATCTAAGGAGGTAGCAATGAAAGGATTTGTAACTGAATTTCACAGAGCGTACAGACAACATGAACGCTCAAATAGCTGAGCTAGAAGCTCAGCTAAGCGAAAAATAAGACAATAGAAGAGCTTAAAGAGGAGTTGAATAGAAAAGATGAGGAGAATAAGAAGGCAATATCCGACCTGTCGGAGGAGAATCAGGCGCTTAAGACGCATCTCATCTGACAGCGCTTGCGCTCGCCGAATTCTATGAAGCTACTATGGGAAATAATGATGATATATGCGTTATTATAAAAATTTTATGAAGGGAGGTGGCGATGGTAGACTTTTTATACATTTCTTGTTGTATCAGGTCTTAAAAAGTGAAAGATGTATTGTCATTTTAAAGCCAAAAAGTAAAGGCTAGACTTGAAGAGCTTGGGCATCCTGAACTTGCAACAGAAGAAGAACTAAAGGGCAATGCCTAAATAGGTAGTAGTTCATATCCCATATCGCTTAAGGTGATATGGGATATTTTTGAAATGGATAATTAACATAACACAGGAGGTGGATAGACAAATGACTATTTTTAATTGGTTGGCTCTTTTTAGTATCCCAACCTTGATAGCGAGCCTTTGGGCTCATCTTATCAGGAGGATAAAGCACAGCGATGAACAGACGAGAGCTCTTCAAAAGGGAGTGCAGGCATTACTTCGAGAGAGGCTAATACATTCCTACCGCAAATTCTTTTAAGTTGGGGTTTGTGGACTATAACGATCGCTTGAACGTTGAGAATATGTATCAGCAGTATCATTCACTAGGCGAAAATGGGGTTATGGACGACATGCATTTAAGATTTATGAATCTCCCTATCGGCTCTGAGCAGGAACTGGAGGATGAGACATGAGCAAAAAGAAAGTCACTAAGAAAGAAAAGAAGGGTGGTTTTTCAAAATTCATCATTACCCTTGTTATACTAATGAATATTTGTTTTACGTCAGCCATCCCTATATGCCTTTTTGCAGACAGGGAACGAGCCAAGTACGCTTGTAGCATCTTGGTTTGCGTTCACAACAGGAGAGGTGTGGGCTTTAGCTATTATAAAGAAAGAGAAGCAGAAGAAGGGAGACGAAAATAATGGATAAAATCGATTGGAAAAGAAAGCTAACATCAAGAAAATTTTGGGTGGCGGTTGTAGGTTTTATAACTGCCATAATGGTTGCCTTAAACATTGACAAAATGACGGTTGAACAAGTAACCGCCATTGTGTCAGCTATGGCAACACTGATTGCGTATATCATTGGTGAAGGTCTTACAGACGCAGCACACAAGGAAGAAAGAGAGGTAAAAATGATTGAAGTAGGTAGTGCGCGGATTGATGAAAAACGGCAACGCAAACTGGGGAAAAGCAGGAGACCAGAATGCTCGTGAAGTTGCCACAGAACCATTTTACCACACCGATTAGGCTGGACTATGCTCCGACCCTAAAAGATAAGGAAGTAGCAAGAAAAATCGGATTAGCTATGTTGAAGCCTGTTTGAATAACAACATCGGCTATGACCAGTCTAATAGGTATGGTGTAACTCTTGCTTTACAGAAGCACGGTAGGCTTGCTAAGATTAATGAAGCTACCGAAGCAGATTGCTCAAGCCTAGTTAGAGCGTGTTGCATTCAGGCTGGTATTAAGGTAGGAGATTTTAACACTCCAACGAAGTAGTAGTCTTATCAAGAACAGGAGCGTTTGAGAGACCTGCAGACATCACAACCAGTGCAAGACTTTGTATGGGAGACATTCTTGTAACTCGAACCAAAGGTCATACAGTTATAGTGACCAAGGGTTTTGAGCGAGAGGATGCCGCACCAAAAACAAAGCCTAGTAAGACTGGCAAAAAGAGTGTAGAGGAAATTGCAAAAAGAAGTAATTGCTGGCAAATGGGGCAACAACCCCGAAAGAAAAGATAAACTTATTAAGGTTGGATATGTGCCTGCGGAGGTGCAGGCGGTAGTAAAATAAATTGCTGAAGTAAACTATAAGGTCAGAGATAGATGCAAATAGCGTTTATCCCTGACCTTTTTATTCTAAAGTTTTTCAAAAAGATTAAAAACTCAAACACTTTAATTTGATGTTTTTCGTTGTTTATATTAAGATAAGTTATAGTTTATTAATAACAAAACAATAACAAATCTATGTAAGAATGGCTTTAAATCAAAGCAAAAACACTAGAGTTTTTAATCTTGTGTTATATTGCAGAAGGAAATTATAAAGATGCCTTAAGTATCACAAAGGAAGAAATAAAAGGAAACATAGGCTCTTTTACTAAATATGATGAAAATGGAGTTACAGGACAATGAGTACTTAGAGAAATATCTTATGGCAAAACTTATAGATGTCTCCTCCCAAATTTTGTTACTTAGGCAAGTTCATTTTCAAGGACAAAACGAATAGATATTTTTTACATTTTGCAGGAGTAAAAATGGACTTGCACTAGAAATTATTTTTCGACTAAAATGTAATCATATTACAGATTAGCCGAAAAACAGTTTTAAAAATAATATTAGTCCGTAAACTTATGTCTTAGGCAGTCTATCAGAAAACACTCATACTCAGGGTAGAGGTTAAGAGTTATTTCAGGCTTTTTACAGCCATCTTCTATATCTTTTATCATAGCTTTATACTTTACTAAATCTTCTTTGTAGCTTTTAATATACTCTTCTTTTTCATCAGGACTGTCATAATCCTCATCAATTTCAGCTTTAATGCTTTCCTCAAGCTTTGCAACAGTGGAATTAACCAAAGTATAAAAATTCATCCTTCTTATTCTTAATCCACAGGGTATAATAATAATGCTCTCAGTCATCAGTATAATAATTGCATATTATATCTTTGCAATTATCTAAGAATGTGTCATATTCATCAAGCACATAATAGGAGTCATATACTTGATATTCGGATATTTCATCAGTACTGAGTGAATACCTCATCCTGTCCGCATTTTTACCTGAGATAGATAAAAAGGCCGCCTCTCCTTATTACCAAGAAATATTTCACAGTAGCTAAGTGCAAGTATCAGCCTCATTCTATGAGGATATTTTGCAAGTAAATTTTCAAATATTATCTTTGCCTCTTGATACTCTTTTTATTCTCATAAAGACTTGCAGCATAATTAAAACGGTTAACATAGTCCTTATAGATAGTCTCTGCTTTTTCAAAATATTTTATGGCTATTTTAAGGTTTTTATCGCTATTATCCCTCTCATACTCGCTAAAGTAGTACAATCCTAAGCCCTTATAAGTCTCGGCATAAGGAGAACTTAGATTCTCTGCTTTAAGCAAATATTCGGGTGTAGATGAGTCAAAAGCCAATGTAGTATCCGATGTTTGTGTATATCCTTGCTTTATCATTATCTGATAAGCAGTTTTTATTTTCGTTAAGAAAATCTAATAAAAGCTTAGCACAGGTATCATAACTGTCACGAAGCTCCATTCGTACAGAAGCAAGTAAACAAGCTACATCTACATTATTTTTTATCCTCTTTTGCATATCAAGCAAGAGCTCCTGCATTTTTCTCAAAATAAGGGAGATTTATCATAATCCGTTAAAAACGGGGTATTGTATTTGCTTTCATAATCTGCTTTTGATGCCTGCCAGAATTCTTTTTAACTTGTCCATATTAGACTCCCTCACTAGTAAATTCTAAGTTGTCGAGTTATATAATCTAACCTTAGTGACGCTCCGAATGATAACATTTCAGACTCGCTCCGGCATCCGCTTCGCTCCGCCTAATGCGCTCGCTTAGAATTTATCATCTCGTAGCTGACGCCATAGATGGCGAGAATAATAAGTTGTAGAGCTACATTAACAACCTAGTGACGCTCCGAATGATAACATTTTCAGACTCGCTCCGGCATCCGCTTCGCTTCGCCTAATGCGCTCGCTTAGAATTTATCATTCGAAGCTGGCACCTTAGATTTATACAAACAATAACTAGAATACCAAATGAAAGACAGCCCCCACCTGCCCAATAGTGGCTGATGTGCTTGTTTGTATTCATTCGTCAATCAAACAGCCGGAACTAATAATGCCTAAGCGAGCGCATCAGGTTTTTCGTCAACAAAGCCATATTACAACTGCATCTTACAGAAAAACCGTAGCGAGTCTGGACATTTATTAGTGAAGGCGTGACTTAGTAAGTCAATAAACACATTAGCCCCTACAAATTAGAATTTGCTGTACTAAATATATTCAATTGGGAGCGCCATTAGATTCTGTACATTTGCTCGCCGTTACTCTACGCGTTAGCACCCCTGAAATAGCCCTTTTATATGCCATACTCAACTCCGACCAATCTAAAGTCCAACTTTATTATAGTTTTAAATATGGAAAGTCAATATAAAACTATACCATTTATGTGGAAAAATGGTAAAAATATAAGTACGTCTAAAAATTAAATATCTAATTTTTAAGGAGGAACTTATGGGAAAATTAAAAAAACTTGTGGCAACAGCATGCTTTTATGACTATGACAATAGGAGTCTATGGCTCCTGCACAGGCTGCACTAAGGGAAAAGGACATCATTTGGATAGGAAGACAAGATAATGATTCTAAAAAGAATTAATGGGATTCGTGCAGAGATACAGGACATTTACGGAAAAATGTAGTATATTCATCAGATGCAAATGACAAGTTACAGGTATATTTTTGGTGCTACTGGTAAGAAAAACAGGGTTTATATTTAAAGAAGTTACCCCAATTGCAGGAGGAAAGTTCTTTTATGTAAATACCAATAATTCCACCTATAAGGGTAGGATAATTGATGAAGATGGGAATGTGCTTTATTCAGGGCTCAGCAACTTAGCAGATGAAATAGCAGGCACCTATGATGGCAGAAGAGGATACATAGGAATTGAAAAACGACAGATTTATCTGTGGTGAGACCAAAGAAGGTTTAGTAATTCTCGATACCAAGAATGATTGTAAAGTAATAAGAAAATATAAAGGCTGATGAGATTGATTGGAACAATGAAATTTATAAGGCAAAAAGTAAAAAGATAGAAGACATATTCGTATTGAAGATAAAGCAAAAGAACAGACTCAGATTTCTATGGCTTTCACAAAAAGTCAGGTGTTTCTGAGATTATAATAAAAATATAAAGGGAGAGGCAGAACTTCTTATGAATAAGGAGGAGAATACAAAATAGTATATAAAACTGAAAATTCCTCCAGTCTAAAGATTACCAACTCTAATGGTAAGGTTGTTTGGTATGGAAAGAATGTAGAACCTAGCAGCACAGCAGGTGATCTTTTGGATACAAGAAAAATATTATTTAAGCGCGGATATCTACCCATATAAGGGAGTAAGTAAAAGTAGCTGGAACCCATATCTTATTTTCTGTTAGGAATAATAAAACAGGTAAATATGGTCTAATTAGAGATGATGGAAAGACAATGTTAGGATTTAAATACGATGCAATTTATAGAGCTTATAAGGATATGGCTATAGTTAAAGATAAAAAGATAAGCAGTATCTTGTAAATTACAAGGGGAAAACTATTGACTTCTCAAAAATATGACAAGATTTATAGCTTCAATAACGGTAAGGCAGTAGTAAAACTAGATGACGAATATGGCATCATCTCAGATTTAGGCAAAGAACTTGTTAAGCCAACTTATAGTAAAGCTTTATAGCAACTAAACTTGATACGACTCAAAGCTTTTGATGCGTATGCAGGAGCAGGTTATATAAAGAATATTTCAGATGGTATGATAGTTAAAAAAGGTCAAGACTACATCTATATTGATAAGGTTGGTAAGCAAAAAGTTCTTAGAGAGACTTATGACAATATTGAAAAAGCTTTCAAATCAAAAGCATAGTGCAAGTCCGCTGCTTGTAACTATGTCAGATGGTAAGTATGGCATTATTGCTGCAGATGGTAAAGAGTTATTTAAGCCTAAGTATGAATTTATTGGAGTTTTTAAGTAAGTTAGAGGAGTATTTTCACTTGGTCTTAGACAATATGGAAAGACAGGCGGTTATGTATCTGAGACAATTATAGATAAATATGGTACTCTTTACGCTAAGCCATACAAAATCTATAAAAGAGGTATCTACAGGAGAATACATTGTAGTAAAGGATAAGTCTGCGTCAAAAGATAAGAAAACAGAGAAGGTAATGCTATACGATGATCAGTGGATCGCTGAATTTAATAACAAAATGGGCAAAAATATTGGATTATAACAACGATCTCATTCATAGTTGTAGATAAAGATAATAAGTATGGAGTTGTTGATAAATCAGGAAAGACAGTGCTTTCCGTTCAAATATGCAGAAATTAATATTTTGGGTGATTGCATTACAGTTAAGGGAAGCTTTACGATGATCTTGAAACAATAGGATTTTTGGTTAGGTAATATCATCGAATAAAGGATGGACTTATGAAAACAGCCTACAAAGAACCGGATTATGAAAGCATATTTAGGGAAAATGAAGGTAAACCGTTAAAAACGCTGATAGCCATTTATCAGGGGAAGTATGTCAGCTTTCTTTTTGGTCGGTAGTCTTTTCCTTATAAAAGACTCACCGTCCTGGATATCTCCCTTGTAATGGCTGCGATGATTGATATAATCACAAAGCCTGATGAGGACGCTGTTAAAAAGATTATCCTAAACCCAGTCTTCATCATACTTAACGGTACAAAATGTTCCTACAAGTTACATCTCATGTATTTCTACGCAAAGACCATCAGGCAGGTGGAAAAGGAGCTAAGATGTGCTCTGGTTAGAAAGCTCCAGCAGTTGTCCATCTCCTACCATACCCAGATGGAGTCAGGCAGGCTTCAGTCAAAGGTTATGAGGGATGTAGAGCAGATAGAAAACTTGAGTTCGCAGATATTTATAACTGTGCTTTATATAGTTGTAAATATCGTGGCTGCCCTTGTCATCGTTATCACCAAGAGTAAAATCGTCTTTGGATTCTTTCTTGCTGCTGTGCCTGTGGCGGTTCTTCTTATGCTTTATTTCAGGGAGAAGGTAAAGAACTACAACACAGCCTTTCGTAAAGAGATGGAAGAGACAACAGTTTCAGTGGTTGAAATGATGGAGATGATACCTGTAGCAAAGGCGCATGCTCTTGAAAGAAGAGAGCTTAACAAGATGGAGAAAAGGCTTGTAAAGGTAGCAGACAAGGGCTTTAGGCTGGATATGATACAGACTTACTTCGGTGCATGGAGCTGGGTAGTATTTCAGGTGTTTAGAGTGTTCTGCCTTATATTTACGGCTTTTATGGCACTTAACAAGAAAATAAGCATAGGGTGATGTGGCTATGTACCAGTCTTACTTTGGCACCGTAGTAGGCTGTGTGGCAGGGTATAGTAGGGCTTGTACCTGTTGTAACCAAAGGGACTTGAGTCGGTGACATCCATTTCTGATATCATGCTAAGCAATGATATCGAGGGCAGTGATAAAAACAAGCTAAAGCCTGAGATAAAGGGCTTTGTAGAATTTGACAATGTAGGCTTCAAGTATGATGACAGCGATGAGCCTCTCTTTAGCGGTCTTAGCTTCAAGGCAAGCCCCGGTGAAACCATAGCCATAGTCGGAGCCTCGGGAGCAGGTAAAACTACCATACTCAACCTGATAATCGGCTTTATGAGAGCGACAGAGGGCAGGGTGCTGATAGACCGTTGTGACATTAAGGAGATGAACCTCCATCATTACCGTAAGAAGCTAGCTGTAGTACCTCAGAATTCCATACTTTTTAGCGGCACACTCAGGGAAAATATTACCTATGGACTTGATGATGTATCCGAGGAAGAGCTTCAAAAGGTTATAGACGCCGCAAACTTAAGAGAGCTTGTAGATAGTCTGCCGGACGGTCTTGAAACAGTCCTAAAGGAGCATGGGGGCAATTTCTCAGGAGGACAGAAACAGAGAATCTCCATAGCAAGGGCATTTATAAGAAATCCAAGAGTACTTATCCTCGATGAGGCAACCTCGGCGCTTGATACAGTTTCCGAAAGACAGATACAGGAGGCTGTGGCAAAAGCTGTCAAAGGACAGGACTACATTTGTAGTGGCGCACAGACTTTCAACCATAAGAAATGCAGATAAAATCGCAGTTATGGAAAAAGGGCGGCATGAAGGAATTTGGCAATTATGAGGAGCTTATGGAGCTTAGGGGAAGCTTTTACGAATTGATGGAAATGCAGCAGGTGTAGGGAGTGAGAATAAGATAAATAATGGAGGAAATGTTGCAAAACAGGAATAAACTACTGCTTGATATCTTGCAGGAAGAAAAATCTTCAGGGTATTCAGGTGGAATATACCATAAAACTCAGATAGAGCTGACCTATAATTCTAACCATATTGAAGGAAGCAGTCTGACACACGAACAGACCAGGTATATATTCGAAACCAATACTATAGATGTAGAAAATGGCAGTCTCAATGTAGATGATGTGATAGAAACTGCCAATCACTTCCGCCTGGTAAGCCTCATTATTGACAATGCAAAGTCTACGCTCACACAAGAATTTATCAAGAAACTTCATTTACTTCTTAAAAATGGAACCAGTGATTCAAGAAGAGATTGGTTTGTGGTCGGAGACTATAAGAAGCTTCCAAATGAAGTGGGTGGAATGCATACTACCCCTCCTGAAGAGGTGTCTGGCAAGATGAAAGAGCTCCTTAATGAATACAATGTAAAAAGAAGAAAAAGCCTTGAGGATATTTTTGGATTTCCATGTAAAATTTGAAAAATTCATCCTTTTTCAGGATGGCAATGGCCGTGTCGGAAGGTTGATTATGTTCAAGGAATGCCTAAAATATAACATTGTGCCATTCATCATTGAAGACGATTTGAAAAATGTTTTTATTACCGAGGACTTGCAGAATGGGATATAGAAAGGGGCTACCTAAGGGATACTTGCTTAACTGCACAGGATAGGTATAAGGCTTATTTGGATTATTTTTAGGATTGGATATTAGTATCTGAAAAACAGCTATATCCTTTTGAAGAAACACTGGTGTTGAGTATTATTTTGAAGAATTAAAAATCAACCCTATGAAGGTAAGTCCTCCATAGGGTTTATTTTATCTAAGTACACCTAAAATCCTATATTTATTTTCCCTCAATCCCGTCAACCTTTATCACAAATTTAACGGAATTATCCTCACCATTATCGGCACCTGAGAAGGTATTATAGTCCTTGCCCATTTTGGCAACTACATCAAAAATGGTCGAAAATGCTTGCTATATCGGTGTCTGAGAGCTTTGAAGAAAATGTTTCAGTGCCGTCTTTAAGCTTGCCTGCCCCCTTATCTAAAGAAGCTATACCATCTATCAGCTTAGCTGTAGCATTGTTTAACTTGGTTGTTCCTTTGTGCAGCTCCTTAGCACCGGCATCCAGCTTAATAGCACCTGATTCCAGGGCAGAAGCACCTGTGTATAACTTACCTGCACCTGTGGATAAGCTGCTGATTCCGGACTTTAACTCCTTACTTCCACTGCTAAGGGCAGAAGCGCCTGCGGAGAGCTGATTTAAGCCACCACTGAAAAGTCTTAGAAGAGGCCGCAAGGGTCTTAAGGGCGGTATCTATCTTAGCGGAGCCTTCCTTAAGGGCGGCAAGGCTTTTTGCTGTATCACTGTCAGGAGAAGTCTGTGCTGAAAGGGTCGAAGCCACACTCTCCATTGCACCTACGGCACCTTTCATCTGGTTGTAAGCCGCCCAGTCAGCAGGGTTTGAGGCTATTTTTCTCTTCACTTCCGTAATCCTTTACAAGGGCTGCCATTTTCTCCTTATAGCCATTTATCTTAGCGTTTAATTCAGCGCCCTGCTTAGAAGCACCATCTGAAAGAGAGCTTACCTTGTCTACCAGGGGTGATGATGCCTGCATTTATCTTAGAATACTCTGCAGAAACGGTGTTAAGTGAGGAAGAAAAGCTTGTCTCCACCAGCAGAAAGCTTGTCTGCACCATCCTTTAATGAGTAGGCACCTTTTTCAGCTTATCTGCACCTTTGCTTAACTTATCAGTGCCTGCTTTTCAATGAAGATATCCCTGTCTTAAGGGTAGAAGCACCTTTGCTAAGCTTTGTAATATTTCTCACTAAGCTTTTTTCGCACCGGAGTCAAGAGACTTTACTCCGTCTGCAAGATCGCCGCTTTTATCTTTAAGCTTTGCAGTACCGTCTTTAAGCTTTGCAGAGCCATTCTTTTAGCTCGTCAACACCGTCAATCAGCTTGTTGATATTATCCTGAAGCTTATTTTCCATGCTCTCATCTGTGTCAAGCAAGTCTGACAGCATATCAGGAAGGGCAGCAGTTAAGGTCATATTCAAGGAGAAATCCTCAACATCTGCATTTATTTCAAAATACTCAGGTACTTTTCTCGTCCTTATTGTCAAGTACCAAGGCTCTCAGCTAGCTTTTGGAAATGTCAGACCGACTGCAACAGAATTATTGCCCCTCTGATGTCACCTTTCCGTTTGTAACCTTTATATTACTGAACTTGTCGTTAGGCAGGGTAACAAGGGTGGCAAGGGTAAATGGTACATATACCTCTTCATCTTTTACCATTTATCTTCTTTATGGTCTTTGTGTTATTCTCATAATCGTAGCGGATGGTGACCTTGCCGCTTTTGCCAAGAAGCTCATCAGGCTCGATATCCTTGCCATCAAGCTTATAGCTCACCTTTACATTAACAGGAGGAGTCTTGTCAGTATCTCCCTGATAGTAGATATCTTGCCCATCTGACTGCCAGTCAAGCTTTTCACCGTCCTGTTTGAAGGTCTCATTTCCCTTTTACATTTTCAATATTTGAAAGTGTGGTTTTATCCTCTAATGTGTCCGCATTTTCAGTGTTTTTAAGATGGTTGCTTACGATAATGTTCTGCTTTTTCACCCTTTGCATTTGTGAAAATATACACAGTCTCTTCCTTTTTCAGCCTTTCCTGTAGCAGTTTTTAGCTGTGGACTCAGTATCCCTTGCCAAACTCACTCGGTATTGTCAGCAACATATTTAACTGTTGATTCAGCGTTTTTGTGCTCTGGCTTATCTTCATTATCTTTCACGCTTTTAACTGAATACGCAGTATTTTCACTTACAGAATTGCTTTTGACTCCCAAAGTAGTGCCAGTGGCAGCATCAAGGCTGTAATTATACACCCCTATTCCGCCTACTGCCATAGCAACTGCTGTTGTAAATTCCTACTGTCTTTAATAAAAATTTACTTTTTCATGACGATTTCCTCCAATTATTTATCCGCCTTTATTCCAAGGCTTGTGTGAATTATTATCCTGTCAAATACCATAAGCAAGGATGGAAGTATGAAGATAACGGTAATCATACTTACAATAGCGCCTCTAGCCATAAGCGTGCAGAGAGGCTGATTATATCTACCTTTGAATATACACCTACGCCGAAGGTCGCCGCAAAGAAGGATAGTGCACTAATAATGACTGATTTGGTACAGGTATCGCTTGCAATGCGGATAGAGGTCTTCTTATCCTCGCCTTTGTTTCTTTCCTTTAGATATCTGGTTGTCATAAGGATAGCATAGTCAACTGTTGCTCCAAGCTGAATGGTTCCAATTACTATTGATGCAATGAAAGGCAGGGAGGTATTTGTGTAGTAAGGAATACCCATATTTATAAATATTGCAAATTCAATAGCACTTACAAGAATGATTGGAAGGCTGATTGACTTAAATACAACAAGGATGATGATAAATACAAGCCCGATGGAAACAAGGTTTACGGTATTAAAGTCTGTATTGGTTATATCTATCAAATCCTTGGTACAAAGGTGCCTCTCCGATAAGCATTCCCTTATTATCGTAGGACTTTACTATCTTATTAATCTCGGTAACCTGTTTATTTACTTCATCTGAAGCCACGGTGTAGGAGGTTCCTACGAGGATGAGCTTCCAGTTGTCACTTTGCAGCTTACTTACCACCTCTTTAGGGAGCATTTCCACAGGGATGGCAGGCTCTTTGAGGCTGTCAAGGCCAAAATACATAGCTGACTCCGTCTACTTTTTTATCTCATCACTCATCTGCCTGACAGCCTTTTGACTCAAGGGAACTATCCACAAGCACCATATGGGTGGTGGCAGTATCAAAGTTTTCGTGCAGCTTTGGCGTTTGCGATACTGCTAGGCAAGTCCTTAGGCAGGGTATCTGAAAGGTTGTAATAGTTTTTAGTATTGCTATAACCGTAAAAAGCAGGCACGAGGATGATTAAAAATAATGCTACAAACACAAGATGGTGCTTTTTCAATGAAATGAACCAAAAGCCCCTTAAAATCATGAAGAAATGGCTTGTGTTTAGTCTTTTCTATGGCTTTCTCAAATATGAGGACCATAGAAGGAAGGATGGTTACGCAGGCAATTACTCCAAATACAACGCCCTTTGCCATAACAAGTCCGATATCAAGTCCGAGGGTGAAGCTCATAAAACAAAGGGCAATGAAGCCTGCGACTGTGGTTATAGAGCTTCCAAGTACCGAAACCAGTGTATTTGAAATGGCGTGTGCCATGGCTCTGTTGTTATCTCCGGGGAACCTCTGCTGGTTTTCCTTAAATGAGTTCCAGAGGAAGATGGAGTAGTCCATTGTTACACCTAGCTGGAGTACTGCCGAAAGTGCCTTTGTCAAATACGATATCTCGCCGAAAATGATATTCGAGCCAAGGTTGTAGATGATAGCCATTCCTATACTTAAAAGGAAGAGTATAGGCACGAGGAAGGAATCCATCGTAACTGCAAGCACTATAGAAGAGAGGATGACAGCTATAGCTACATACAAAGGAGTTTCATTGTTCGTAAGATCCTTGGTATCTGATACTACGCAGGACATACCTGAGAGAAAGCTCTGCTTATCTGCAATTTTTCTGATATCCTTTACAGCCTGCATAGTACCGTCAGCAGAAGTTGTCTCATCGAAAATAACCATCATCAGAGTTGCATTCTCACTGTTAAACTTCTTATATATGTTATCAGGAAGTATCTGCATAGGCACTGAGGTATCTGCTATAGATGTGTACCATACTACAGACTTAACATGTTCAACCTTTTCAACCTTCTCCTTAAGAGTGGCTGCATCCTTTGGCGGCATCCCCTCTGCTACAAGCAGGGCGAAGGCTCCGCTTCCAAAGTCTTCCTCAAGGATATCCTGTCCTTTCATAGTTTCAATATCTTTTGGAAGATATGAAAGTATGTCATAGTTTACTCTGGTATTTACATAACCAAAGGCTGCCGGAATTAAAAGCAAGAGTGAAATGATGAAAATAGGAATTCTCATCTTCACCACTCCTTTACCAAAATTTATCATAATGAACACCTCCAAATTATATTTATGACCGTTGGTCATTTATATTGATATGATTATAGATTAAAAATGACCAATAGTCAATAATTGATTATGTAGAAAAAAACTTTGAATTAGTGTAGAATTATAGTTAAATTAAACTAAAAATCTTACAGGAAATATTTTGACAACCTCGTGTAGAACGGCTGACAGAGCGGATTTGCGATTGCTTTGTTCTATAGGCTGAAGCTTAGAATGATAGTTGAAATTAAAATAAAGGTGTTTATAATATTCAAAAATAGACATATAAAAAAATGAGTTGATTAGGGTGTATTATAGAAAAGGATAGCTATGGGAAAGGTAGAAATCAATAAGAAGCAGAAAAAGGATGCACTTCTTAACGCAGCCTTTGACATATTCACAAATATAGGTATAAACAAGACCTCTATATCGAAATCGTAGAGAAGGCGGGGTTGCCAAGGGCACCTTTTATCTGTATTTTGCAGACAAGTATGACCTTAGGAACAAACTCATAGCCCACAAGGCTAACAAAATATTTGAAAAGGCTGAAAATGCGCTAAAAGACTCTGATGCCAAGAACTTTGAAGATAGGATGATATTCTTTATAGACAATATATTAGACCAGCTTACAGAGAATAAATCTCTGCTTAACTTCATTTCAAAAGAACTTAAGCTGGGGTATATTTAAGAATGCCATCAGGCAAAATGCAGACAAGAAAAATGGCAACTTTGATGAAGAGAGCGAATCCTTTGATGTACTTGGCAGGCTGGAAATGGATGAAGAGCTGGAATTTAAGAATAAAGATGTCCTCGTCTATATGATAGTAGAGCTTGTCAGCTCCACCTGCTACAGTGCCATTCTCTATAGTGAGCCTGTGACAATAGAAGAGCTTAAACCATATATATTTGAGACGGTCAGGGAAATGATAAGGATGCAGAAGGTTGATTGAGACCATAGACAGGACTATTTGAGCATAATACAGGGGCTGTAGAGACTGCTTTAACGAAAGAGGATGACTGATGGAAGATAAATCACTTATTATAAAAAAACTGGAAAATGAAGGGATATCTGTAACTAAAGAGCAATGTGACAAACTCTATAGATTCTACGAGATGGTAATAGAAAAAACAAGGTAATGAACCTTACAGCTATCACAGACTACGACGAATTTGTCATCAAGCACTTTGTAGACAGCCTTATGATAGCAAAGGTAATGGATATGACTACACCTATGACTGTGCTGGATATCGGTACAGGCGCAGGCTTTCCGGGTGTTCCTATCAAGATAGTATTCCCTGAAACTAAGGTACTGCTCCTTGATTCCCTCAATAAAAAGATTGAACTTCCTAAATGAGGTAATTGAAGAACTTGAGCTTAAAGACATAGCTACCATACACTCCAGAGCGGAGGAGCTGCAGGCCAAGGGAGAATACAGAGAAGCTTTTGACCTCTGCGTATCCAGAGCTGTATCAGCCCTGCCGACCCTTAGCGAATACTGTCTCCCTTATGTAAAACCAGGTGGGGAAATTTGTGACTTATAAGGCAGTTGGAGCTGATGAAGAAATCGAAGCATCAAAGACAGCTATCAGGGTGCTTGGCGGAGAAATAAAGGATAAGGCGCAGTTTAGCATAAAGGATACCGACTATACCAGGGTGCTGATTTCGATAGAAAAAGATAAAAAAATACGCCCAAAAATATCCGCGCTCCGGTGGAAAACCAAGCAAGAATCCACTATGCTAGAGTGAAAAGGGCAATGTGCTTACTTTTGATTTGACTAAGTGACGCCTTCACTAATAAATGTCCAGACTCGCTCCGGTTTTTTCTGTGAGAGGCAGTTTTAGAATAGCTCCTTTGACGAAAAACCTAATGCGCTCGCTTTTGGCAGTGACTCGCACTTACAGTTGCGAAGCAACGAGCAAGTGCGTTAGTCCTCTATATATAGCTGTCCGCCCGATTGACGTGAAGCACGAAGTCAGAGCGAAACAGCGAGCTATGCGGCATTATTAGTTCCGGCTGTATAATAGCAGAACGAAGGTAAGCAGATTGTGAGAAGGGATATGTAAGTCAGACGGCCTATGCTGCATTATTAGTTTTGGCTAATTAAACAGCAGAACAAAAAGTAAGCACATTGGGAGAAGAAGGCGTAAGTAAAGACAGACTTTGCAGTATACGAGCCAAGAATGATAGAATTCTAAGCGAGCGCATTAGGGCGTAGCGAAGCGGATGCCGGAGCGAGTCTGAAATTCTATCATTCTTGGCGTCACACAGTATGAAATAGTATTATTATTTAGAAGTTTTGGAGGAATCATGAAATTTGGGATGGTTATAATAGAGATGAAACCCTTGCAGGCATTGACCTGGTTAGGGGAGAAGATACCGGATGGACTTTACCATCTGGTATGCGAAGTGCTGGTTCAACATAAAGACGGCGACTTTCTACTTATGAAGCGAGACTTAAACAAGCCTACCAATCCCGGCAAATACGAAGCCACAGCAGGAGGAAGTGCACTAAAAGGCGAGGACAAGCTCACCTGCATAAAGAGGGAACTAAAAAGAAGAGACCGGGATAGAGGCAGAAGACTTTGAACACATTGGCAGGACTATACACGGGAAATGCATATTTGAAGACTTTTATACAAGGACTGACTGCCCGAAAGACTGCGTAACCTTGCAGGAAAATGAAACCATTGACTATAAATGGATAAGCGAAGCAGAATTTGCAGACTTTGTTAACTCAGATGACATCATAAGGAGCCAGAGAGAAAGATATAAGAAATTCCTTAACAAGAGAGGATATCTGAAGTAGATTCACTTTGGAGGTGAAGGTATGGACAAGCTGATATTCCATGTGGATGTAAACTCAGCCTTTCTTTCGTGGACAGCAGTAAAGATGCTTAAAGAAGAGCCGGGAAGCATTGACCTTAGAACCATACCCTCTGCCATAGGAGGGGATGTGTCAAAAAGACATGGAGTTATCACAGCCTGCTCGATTCCTGCCAAAAAGCAGGGAGTAAGGACAGGTGAACCCGTTATGAGGGCCCTTGAAAAATGCCCGAGTCTAAGGCTTTTTCCCTCGGACTTTAAGACCTATAGAGAATACTCTGCGAAGTTCATAGAGATACTTAAGAAATATGCCTTAGCAGTAGAACAGGTGTCTATTGATGAGGCATATCTTGATATGACAGGGACAGATGAACCTATGGCTATGGCAGAAAAAATCAAGGAAGAAATCTATGAAAGCCTTGGATTTACAGTTAATATCGGCATATCTACTATCAAGCTCCTAGCCAAAATGGCAAGCGATTTTGAAAAGCCTTACAAGGTACATACTCTTTTTCCAGAGGAAATAAAGGAGAAAATGTGGACTCTGCCAATAGAAAAGCTCCATGGCTGTGGTCATAAGACTTCTGAAAAGCTTAAGAATATAGGAGTTAAGACCATAGGAGACGCAGCGAACCTCGATAAAGCTCTGCTCTGCTCCCTGCTTGGAGAAAAGTCAGGAGAATATATCTATGAGAGTGCTAACGGCAGAGGAAGCAATGTAGTATCGGGGGAGAGGGAGGCTGCTAAGAGCTATTCAAACGAGACCACCCTGCCCACAGACATCAGGGTGTCTACCTATGATAGAGAAATGCTGTCATACATTGGCTTTCAGAAAGTGTGGGAAAAAAAGGCTTAGAAAAGATGAGGCAGCAGGCTATACTATAAGCGTTAGTGCCAAAACAAGCAGCTTTAAGAGGAGGTCAAAGCAGACTACTCTGGTAGAACCAACCAATGATGTCAAGGATATAGAAAGCACTTCCCTTATACTTATGAGGGAGCTTTGCTTTGGAGAGAGAGGCTTATTTAGCGAAAATGATGGTATTAGGCTGGTTGGAGTAGGAGTATCCAATCTGGCTGAAAATGAATGTAAGCAGCTTGATATATTTTCCTATATGAAGGAGAAAAGTGCGCAGGATGAGATTAGACTAAATGAGTCAAAGAAAAAGAAAAACCGATAAGTTAGATACCATGCTTAAAAAATAAATGAAAAATACGGCGAAGGTAAGATAAAAAGGAGGATGATTATGACAAAATATATATTGGCTTCGCTTCACAGCAGGGTTGAGATACTTGGAAAGCTTGGCTTTGAATTTACGACTGAGGTAAGTGAGGCTGAGGAGAAGTTAAAAATGACTTTAATAAGCTTCACCCAAAGGGAAAAAGGTGGAGGAGCTTTCATTTATAAAGGCTGCTGATGTGGCTGAAAAGCCTTATTCTGACTAAAGGAAACAGAAGAAGGAGACGCCTCACATAGTTATCGGTGCAGATACAGTGGTGTCTGTAGACGGGGAAATCCTTGAAAAGCCTAGAGATAAGGCTGATGCCGGACGTATGATAGAGCTTATTCAGGGCAGAAGCCACGAGGTATACACAGGGGTTACCCTCATCTATATCCCTAAGGAAGTCCTTGAAAATGGGGGAGTTAAAGAGGGAAACAAATACTTGGAATTATTTAAGATTCTTGAAAAATCAGATGAAAGAAGCCGATAATAATGAAGAGACAGCAGAAATTGGAAACATAATTAAAAAGCTATGCTAAGTGAAAATAAGCTGATTGTAGCACATTTTTCAGAAAAAACCGAAGTAAGCGTATATCCTATGAATGAGGCGGAGGTAGAGGGGTATATATCCACCTTAGAGGCCATATGATAAGGCTGGTGGTTATGCTATTCAGGGAAGATTTCAAGCTTATATAGAAAAGATAAACGGAGATTATTCTACAGTGGTAGACTTACCTGCAGGAAGGCTTTATCACGAAATCAAGGAGGTCTACAAATGTACGACAAACTTACAAAAAAACGATATAAGAAGGCTTGAAGAAGATTGAGCATAGAAAGCTGGTGGTAGAAAAGAGGCCATTGCTGAGAGTGAAAGGAAGCAAGGGAGCACATGATGACTCTTTCAGAGAATTTTTGAGTATTATGCGGCAAAAGGTTCAAAAATCAGAATGAAAGCAGGATACGCTACCTCGAGGAAGATGGTTAAGACTGCAAGGATAATGAGGATGATTCAAAAGAAGACGAGGTAGGCCTTGATAATACTGTAACTGTCTACTTTGTTGAGGATAAAGAGGAAGAAACCTTCAAGATAGTAACCTCAGTAAGAGGAGACTCAGTAAGCAATCTCATAACCATAGAAGTCCCCTCTGGGCAAGGCTTTGATGGGACACAAGGTGAGAAACAGTCAGTGTAAAAGGTAAATGAACAGGTAAGCTATGATGTAGTTATCAAAAGAAATATCAGAGAATACCAAGGATGAAGGAAAAGAGGAATCAGAGAGTTTTTGGGAGGTAATATGGCCAATTTTGAAAAAGCTCTAGCCACTATAATGTTTGATATACTTACAGGCAAGACAGGGACACTAGGAAAGGCTACATTTAAGCCTGAAAAACCGCAGTTTGACTGGGATAAGGCAGATGTAAAGCCACTGCCTAGAAGTACTCCTGAAGCAGAGGGGTACCTACATCTTTTCTTTACAACCTCTTATTCGAACTTGGCTCTGCAAAAGGTGAACTTCATCATTTTCTGGTACTTAGACATCGTGTAAAGTCATCTGTGAGTCTTCTTTTTCGCCGTACAGAAGGAGAATGGCATACCACTTATTCTATGAGCAAGACATTTACAGGAATGGCTATTGGTCTGCTCTATGATGACGGGAAGCTAAAGCTTAATGACAGGTTAGTGAGACTTCTTTGGCGACCTCACAAACCTATAGCAGATGGGCGAGTTTAGAGATATGACAGCCACGAACCTCCTCCTATGACTAGCGGTGTTAACTTCAATGAGGGTGGCTCCATGTTTGGAGATGGGTGGATTAAGGGCTTTCTTTCAGCATCCTTAAAGGAAAATGCAGGAAAGGTATTTGACTATAACAGTATGAATACTACATGCTTTCAGCCATTGTATCAAAGCTTGCAGGAAAGCCTATGTAGAGTTCTTACAGGAGAGATATTTAACAAGCTTGGAATCAACCAATGCTTTTGGGAGACTAGTCCTGAAGGTGTAACCAAAGGGTGGCTGGGGATGTTTATAAGGCCTGAAGATGCAGCAAAGCTCGGACTTTTATACCTTAACAAGGGTAAATGGGAGGCGAACAGCTTATTTCAAGGAATATGTAAATATGGCGACATCAAAGCAGATTGAAAATGAGCATTTTGGCTACGGCTACCAGCTTTTGGATGGGCTGTAGGGGCTGAGAGCTACCTCTTTGATGGTATGATGGGGCAGGGATGTGAGAGTTTACCCCTGACCTTGATATGATAATAGTGAATTTTGCAGGAGATCCTGTGGTTTTCCATAGTGGGGAGGCAGACTGCTATCATTGAAAAATACAGGAAAATCCTGAAATTTCAGATCAAAAAGCCCTCCCTCCTAATCCTATGGGAATGTAAATCTTAGTAAACTTATATCAGAGCTTGAAAGCAGAGCATTTAAGACAAAGCCTGTTATGGCTGGAGGCTGGGAAAGAAAAGGAAACCTGGGCTCAGATATCAAGCCGCAACAAGCCTCACATCCTTAAACCTCAGTTTCTGTATGTGGCTTAACGGACGAAGCTTCGAGAAGCTTGAAGACGAGTGCCGAGTAGTTTCTCTCCTCTTGGCTACTTACCCACAATAACACCAGGCATCAGCGAAATTGGATTCTCCTAGCAATCATACGCTTTATTAGCTCAGAGGAGGAAGTCCACACTCAAAGGTGGAGCTTTCATAAGCCTGCGTATTCAACCATTAATCTAAATGGTGAGCCTGATATAGCATGAGAACGAATATACGGAAAATGAGCACGAAAATGTTTCTAAACACGATACTTAGCTGGAGAAGGGCTGCAAGTGGGATAATGAAGATACATTTAAAATGACTAATGAACTGTGGTTCTTGAGCTAGATGGCTTAGGGTGAGGAGTTCGTCGCCTAGGTCTTAAGCTGTCCATGGAGCCAGAAGCAATGAACTCACTATGGTGAAGCAGGAAGTGGAGCCGAATACTATTGCTCAAAATGAGCGCATTGAGCGAGAAATAAGTCCGTCTCGCAGGCCCATAGAAAGCTGCGGAGGAAAGGCTAATGAGAGGCATTGAAACAGAGTCAAGGAAATCAGACACCGATATATTTACGAGGTTGCCAGGATGGCGTACCACGCAGTATTGCCAACTGACCAGAGATAGCAGTGCCTGTGTGAGATAATTCCGTGATAGGAAGCTTTTCGTAGTGACGTATTCGTGAGGCATGGTTGGGGAGGAGACTTAGACTTGCCATCGAGGACTTCCCTGTAGAGGTGCTGGTGAACACGCTAAGATGTCACATGTACTGTGGAGGCTGCTGACAGGCCTGGGACCTACTATACTCCCCGCTTGTCAATGTGATTAAGTTTGCCTGCAACAGCTGTACCGAGAAGAGGTGTTTATGTGACGGCTGTCCGGGGCTGTCTTGCCCACCCTTGTGTGAAGTCATCCAGAACCTGCGTTTCCCTTGACAGGCGGCAATGGGTCGAGATGACCAGGAGGTGCATGTATCAAATGTGGCAGATGCAGATCTCTGCCCATCATCTGTCACCATCATCAAGCAGGAAAGGCCTTGCGCTGACCTGCGCATGGATGCCAACCACATTCAGATGTTGCACGGGAAGAAGGCTGATATGAGACTATGAAAATATGTATCCTGTGGCCAGTGCCTTTAACAGACTTCGATCCATTTGAGACAGTGCAGATCAAATCTCAGATATTCCCAGGTGGTCGAGACAATCAGTCGGGTGAAACATATCTATGCGGCCTTTGCTGCAGTTTGGTGCGAAGGTAACTCCGGGGAAAATCCGTATATGGCTATGAGAGATGCTTGGACTTTGCTGAGTGTATTTGAGCAGCTGTGGGGTAGCGAACCTCTGTGCTTCACCACACAAGCAAATGACTTCCCTTAAAAAGTGCCTGACATAGTTGCCATTTGCACTTCCTGTTGTCCTACCTGGGCGGCTATGGCAAAGCTCTTCCCTGAGATGAAGGAGTGCATTTCAATGGCACTTACTCTATGACACTCACAGCAAGGCTTATAGAGCTTTTCATTCAGAGGGTAGATGGTATTCATCGGACCTTGCTCAGCTAAGAAGCTTGAAGCCATGATGGGATGAGGTGCGCTCAGAGGTGGACTTTGTGCTGCAACTGAGAGAAATGGCTGGATATTTGCGTCAAAACGTATAGATATCGAGCTATTGAAAAGAGATCCTGACAGGTGAACGAGTACCTCGACTGTGGCCCGTAACTTTGCGGTTTCAGGTGGAATTTGCTCTGTAGTAAATGTAATTGGAGCATTCACCCTGTATGGAGGTGAGGTACCGACAACGCAGAAGGACTTTGAGAACTGCCGCAAGATGCTTATGGCGGCAGGCGAGGCAAATGCAACGACTGTCTTCTTGAGGGAATGGGCTGTCCGGGGAGGCTGTGGCAGGTCCGAGGGCCACTCGCAGGCCATGAGTGAAGTCAGCACGACTTCAGTTAGAAAACTACGCCTCGAGGCAAGCCACATCTGTAGCAATACCAACAGAAACTATCGTAAAGGAGCTTGATAAACTTACGCTGCAGATATTTTGCAAGTAGTTTATGCAGGCTAGTAATGGAATCTGAAGTAAGTCCTGTGACAGATTATACGTTGCCAAAATGCTGGATACTCACTATCGTATAATGGAGGCGTAAATCAGCATGTTACTGTGGAGACAAATTAAAGTCACTTTTCCAGAGTTAGAGAGTGGACTGCCCTAATCATTCTCTAATATAGTATTGTGGGTGTGTAACCATTTTTATCAGGCATTTATGCATGAGATGGCCTGAAATATTGGAGTGACTTAAACGGTAAAGAATGAGATATTTAGATTCGATGTGTAGTGGCTAATCTTGTTTTCTACAACTGTAGATCACAGCTTGCGGAGGCGGGTCAAAGCACGAGCGGTGCTTGCCAGAGTGAACAGGGCTCCGCTGGTTCCGGTGCAGTAAAGTGTGGAGAGTACCGCCTATGAGCCAGCAATGGGATAATAGTACGGAGTGTATCATAGAGGCTTCAGAAAACAAACATGGTATTGCAGAGTGATATGGAGCACTACTGTTAGATTTGGACTTAATAAAAGACGTTGATGTTACGGGTCTTAAGGATGAGATCGCCGCAGATTGAAGCAAACGTAAGGTGGAGATTATAAAGGGTGAGCTTAAAGGGAGAATCTGCCAAAAAGTGAGGGAGGTAAATAGAGGTGTCTGACTCTGAGAAGCTTCCACAGCTTAGTAAGGAAAGCCCTTGTTGCAGCAGGCTCTAATATCTTTGCAGTGAGGGAGACAAAGACCAAGACGGCCTTGCTGGAGGCTGTGAATATCCTCTGGTGTTTGATACCGGCACCTGACAGAAGGACGAGGCAGTGTTCAGAGATTTATCTCACTTAAAAGGGTGCGCATGTTACCAAGAGGAAGCATGGCTCGGTATCGAAGACAAATCTCTTTGTTACCAATTCCTACAGTGACGGAGTTTTCTATTGGGGGCTTTCTGAGAGCCTAATCTGGTTCGGTAGCAGTACCAAGGACGGATGTCTGAGTAACAAGGCTTTTCATCATAAATAAGATTGATAGCTAAGAGGAGGTGAAGTGTGATGGACTTCGCACTTTAAGAGAACTGGATAGAGAAAAGAGAGACTTTGTCTTTGTATAAAAGAGATATCTGACCAGAATTTTTGACGAAATTTGATGGTTTTCTCTATATCGAGAATCAGCCATAAGATGGCTCATAGCAAGGAAGATATGCGCAGCTGTTGTGAGCCTTTTGATGATAAAAGCATCTGCGCTTTTGGACTTTTTATTAACGACATAGAGCAAAGGGTGATGCTCCTTGATTGTTCGTGGTCTTATACAGAGCTGCAATTATCCTGAGATATTCTTCGATATGTTAAAGAGAGATCCTTATCCCTAAGGAAGAAGGGGAGGAAAAGAGAAGGAAAGGATTTGACACGAGGAAGAACACAAGGGAAGAACACAAGGAAAAAGATAAGGAAAGTACACAAGGAAAGTAGTGATTAAGCTCCCGCTAGGCATATTTATAGAGCTTGAGGTGGGTGAGAGACTGATGAAAAGCCATAAAGAGAAATGACGGCAGTTTCTACAGAAAGATAGGAGCTTATAGACGGACATCCTGCCTGTGCTTTCTGATGAAGAATACAATGTCTGCTTTTTGCCGGTAGTGAAAGACCATCAGGTCAGACTAAAAGCTGAATTTCTTGGTATTTACAAGGAGATTCTTCCGTCATTGAGGATAGAGAAAAGTATATTACAAGATTCTGAGAGTGGATGGATTAGTATGAAGATTTCTACCAAAAGGAAGATATGCACTAAGACGATGGTGAGTTGGCTGAACATAGAGGACAACTGGATTTATTGCATTAAAAGATGTAGCAAAAGGAGACAAAACATTTCTAAAAATACCTAGACAGATAGTACCTGTGCTAAACGTTGCCGGACTCCTTGCTACCAACAGAGCGGAAGGTGGCTATAGACTGGCTAAGGAGCCTAAGAATACACAGTTGGAAGATATTCTAAGGATAACAGAGAAGTCATTGCACCTGTGAGCTGCTTTGGAGTTCAAGAGATAATCTATGTGAGAGAAAGAACTTTTGCCAGACCTTATATGTGGGAAGGACTCTACAAAGGTTGTAAATGAGTATCTTGACGGAATTACGGTTCAGGATATAGTTGATAAAATCGGGAGTACAACAGCGGATTACATCATATGATACAAGAACTGGCAGTAAAAGCTACGATTTTGCTCCGCAGACTTATGATGACACCTAAAATATTCGTAATTAGTCATTATAAAAATGAGTGAATTACGAATATTTTTAAGATTACTGTAAGGATTAAGGTATTTGGTGCCAAATGATTTTGAGCACGGTGTCATATTAATCATTGGAAGAGGATGAATAGTATGAAAAAGATGAATAGAGGACGAGTTTTTAAGGGAATTTCAGGACTTACTTGCTATCGACTCTACTACAGGACAGTTTAGAAATACACGATTATATGGGTAATAAAATATAAAGGTCTTGGCTATGAGTGCATAGAGACCAGAAAGGGAGGAGTTCTCGCACCTGCTGGATGGAAGGCAGAACCTACTTGTAATTACTGCTCACCTTGATGACATAGGACTTGTGGTCAGCACATTAAAAAGACGGAAGCCTGATAGGGTCTGCCCTGTGGGAGGACTTCACGCTGATCTGCTCTTCACGAGAATATAAGGCTTCACACAGAGATGGGAAGGTTATCACAGGAGCCGTACAAAGAGACAGGGCCTCAGTTCATCTTAACTCCTGATAAATATTTTGAAAATAGCTCCTAACTTCTGAGGAAAATGTGGTAGTTATCCTAGATGAGGATGTAAAGCGAGTAAGGATACAGAGGCTCTTGTGTGGGTGGGCGATACGATAGCGCTATAGAGCCAAGGTATATGTATTCAAACGGCTACATCAAGGCCCTTCATAGATGATCAAGGCTCAGGCTGCCATCTCTCATAGAGATAATGAAGGCATCTTAAAAATGGGGGACTTCAAGCTAAACCGTAAAGGTATATATGTATTTTGCGGCCTATGAAATAGGGAGCATAACTCACTGCTTCCCTGAGATGTGGTTGATATGCTGGGTGTGGACATAGCCTGCGTAGGGACCTGAGCAGACCACAGATGAGAGAAAGGTAAGCATTTTCTGCAAGGACAGCCGCTTCCCATATCATTATGAGTTTAACAATGGCTAATAGAAGCTGCAAAGAAGGCAGAAGCAGACTATGCTGTGATATCTTCACCCTCACTTATGGCTCTGACGGAGATACTTCCATAGTGGCGGGACATGATATCACGCCACGCCTGTGTGAGGACCTGGTACAAGAGCAACCCATGACTGCAGCGTCTCACATAGATGGAATGAACAACTACCTACGCTCTCATTCTTGCATACATTACGGGTAATATGAGACTAGAAAGATGGAATAGAAATACCTGATATAGGCTTTCGGAACCTGGAATATCCCCTACGGAGAGGCTGTGAAAAGGCAGTGTTGAAGCGATTAAGGCAGGGCTACAGACATATAGACACAGCTAGGAGCCTATGGAAATGAAAGAAGTGTAGGAGCTTGGAGTAAAGGCCGCAATCCGTGAAGGGCTTATAAAAGACAGGTCTGATGTCTTTATCACAAGCAAGCTATGGAACTACAGACCACAGCTATAACAAGGCTTTTTAGGGGCTTTGATAAGTCTATGAGGAACCTGGATTTAGACTATATTTGACCTCTATCTCATACACTGGCCTGCCAACAAAAGTGAAGTATAAGAATCCTCGATGAGGTAAATATGCAGTGACATGGGAGGCTCTTGAAGAGCTTTACACAGAGGGCAGGGGCGAAGGCGATAGGAGTGAGCAATTTTCTGCCCCACTACCTTGAGGAGCTTAAAAAGAGCGCAAAAGTCCTGCCTATGGTGAATCAGATGAGAGCTTCATCGTGGGATATATGCAGAAAGTTGTAGAGTACAATAATAACAACGGAATAATCACAGAGGGCTACAGCCCCTTAGGCAAGGGCTCTCATGAATAATGAGATACTATGGGAGATGGCAAAAAGTATCAAGACTACTGTTTCTACACATCTGCATTTCATTTCTTAGGAAAAGGGTATAATCCCTCTTTCCCAAAAACCACTTCACCCTGATAGAATGAGCGAAAATCTTAGGCTTATCAGAGTTGATGAAGAGATATGGATATTCTTTATAAATTTTCCTATATAGGCGGACACGCACATAACCCTGATGAGGTGGACTTTTAACTTAAATGGGACTGTCTGAAGCGATCGACAGTTCTGTTTTTCGTTTTGCAGGGATGTCATTACGGCATTTGCAAAATCTCGTATACTTAAATATCTGCTTGAGGTTGGCTAGGATAGAAAATAGAGGATAGGCTGACTCGCCAGCCATAGCTGTTATCATATTTGCCACATAGACGCCGCCGGGATTTAGTCTTTCTTTTATAAGTCTTGTTGCTTCATAGCTCATAAGCTCCTCCGCAGGAGAGTCAGAGATATAAGCATCATTAAAGATGACATCATAGGACTTAAGACTATGGTTGATAGGAATTTTTAGTCCGTCCATAACATAGATTTTAAGTCTCTCATTTTCGTAGAGGTCATATTCGTCATAGAGTTCATCCAAATAAAAAGTATTTCAAAAGCCACATTTACCATAACCTCGTCTATCTCAACTACATCAAGGGGTTTTCTCAGGAAAGCGGCTGATGAAAGTATTTGGGGTAGGAAAAAGCCGGCACCCGCCCAGTGAGGAGGCAGTCTTTTTAAGTTCTTGTTTATTTCAAATACATCATTGAAGCCTACTGCGTACCTGAATACGAGGTCGTTCCTATGAGCTTTGTCGTGTATGTGGCTGACTCTCTTGCACCATTTACAAGAAGAAGGCGGATAGCTTCGCCCTCTTCAGTCTTTTTCTACAACTTCGAGATCATTATTTCCGTAACAGCTTTGCGGTATGTATAACCCTTCCATTGTCAAATAAATGCCTGAAACTAACCATAATAATCACCGCCGTTTTTAAAGAAAGTTGTCACTAAACATACCTTGGTCATTGTAAAAATCACCGGCCTTAATAGCCAGATACAGCTCTGCGTCTGTAGCATTTACGTAAGGGTATACATAGAAGATACCTACTATGTTAAGGTAAAGGCTGCAATAAAACCCTAGAGCAAGAAAGCATATCCAGTACAAAGGTATTTAACTTCTCGCCGTTCATCATCTCCATAGATGATCTTATCGCTTCATCGGCATCCATACTCAGGATTCTCCAGCCAGTATAAAAGGAACCATGCGATAAGAATAGGTCTGATGAGGACCCAGTATTAATAATAGCAGTGCCCCAAAGACAGATATACACATCCTTTAGGAACATAGTCTTTACTATGTTGATATAATTTGTCTTAAATGCATAAAACATAGTGCCAACTCCCGGCTTGCCATAGTGGTTCTCTATGAAGAATCTTTTGCACACCAGCTACGATAGGATTGTATACAAGCACCTAAAGACTATTACTATCACAGTTATGACTATGATTGGTCCAGAGACAAAGAAGCAGGTATTTTTATCCTTTCGGGTAAGCCGCTGTTATACACATTGGAGGCACTATTGCCTCTAGATGAGGAAAGGATCAAAATAAATTGGCTAAAATCATATAAATGAAAGCAAAACAACATTTACATAGTTCTTTTTATATGCCATTCTTGCATTAGTAGCAAGCATCGCCCTTGTCCACATAGAGCACCCTCTGAGTGAATTTTCTTAATAGAATAATAATATAACAATGATGATAAATGTTCAAGGAATTGTTGATATGTTCATATATCACCTGATAAACAGGAACTATATATTCAATTTGAGAAAATAAAAATTGAAAAGAAACTGATTGTTTTGCTACTAATGAAAAATTATCATTAATAGCTGTTGAAGTTTCTCTTTCTATTGGTGACTGAGAACGGCTCGTTATAATGAAGTTAATTTTCATTATTATTTGTATCTGATAACCACTATTTAACCATCCGGGAGGAAAGATGAGAAGACTAGGGAAAAACATAGCCGCAGCGCTGATTATGACTATGATCGTTAAGCATGTTGCCGGCTCGGTTTCAGCCTGTGAGGGGCAAGTGCAGCACAGACAAAGAAGGTTGCGGTTAAAAAGACAGAGATTACCGTGGCACAAACAAAACTATCAAGAATGCATTAAAGAAGAAGAGCATTAAGAGAATAATCTTAAAGGCCGCTTCTGCAAAGAGATTAAGCGTACCAAAGGAAACCATAAGACTAAGACCTCTGGTCAGTGTAACCCTGCTAGAAAAATCTAAGATTCATATAGCTAAGGGTGCTAAGTTTACAAGAAGATTATCTTAATCAGACCGTTAGAAATGCAGGGCTCATCATAGATGAAAAGCGGCAATAAGCTTGAGCTTTCTTCTAAAAGCTAATTTAACAATAAGCAGGTGAGGCTTCATATGCAGAGCTTACACTTAAGCCCGGCGCAGAGCTTGCAAAGGTACTTCAAAGATGAGGCTTATAGCCATCAACAAGACTAAAAGACTGTAAAAAGCTTGCGATTGCAGGAAGTACTATTGCCGTAAAGGGCGGGAGATACCTATGCATCTTCTAACCTCAACATCGAAGAGGATGAGACTGCTCAGGGCGCTGCTAATATAGGAAAAACCGAGGAAGGCTCAAAGACTGGCGGAAAACAGCAATACAGCAGGAGGAGAGACTACTCAAGCGGCATCTTCTTTGGCGGTAATGCTTATGTGGTGGCGCGGATATCTAACGCGGAAATACTTCAAATACGGAAAGCTCATCAAATGCCGGAAACAAAGCAGAAGCAGTTAAACATAATGAGGCAGAGACTAAGATTACTAGATGCAACAAGTTTTCAGAGATTTGTAGTGAGTAAACTTTGAAAAAGGCTATACAAAGGACAACACTACTGTATATGTGGACAGGTGGACGTTACATCTGAGCTTACCCTGTAGATAAAGAGGGTACCATTAGCAAAGATGGGAGGTATCAAAGCCTCAATCCTGCTGAAGTTAAGGTTGTAAGTAAGGCAGACAACAAAGGTAAGCCAGACTGTTAAGCTAAATAGAGATGCAGATGCGAGGAGGGTTGTAGCTCCTGTGCTTACTACTGAGGCTAAATCTCCTAGTATATTATAGGTTATGGCAAGGTTGCGTGTTGGGACTACTACCTTAGCAACTACGATGACGAGGAAAGCTGCATTTACAAGCCTAGACAACTACATTTGACTTAAATCTGGCAGCTACAAGAAAGGTAACTGAGAAGCCTTACTATACAGTGCCTGCTGTTGAAGGGCAATGTAGAAGTGCAGTTTAATTATACTGATGAGGCTGATAAGATCTGGTTTGACAGGGATACCAGCGACAAGGAGCGCTTCAGCTGGTTTCAGACAATGAAAATCAGACAGCTCTTAATAAAGAGCTTGTATATACCAAGTCATTTTAAGAACATCATGGAAAGACTGTGGCAGTTCTTAGCGTATCTACCAGCCAGTCTACACTGGGAGCAGAGGCTATTACAGGATGAGGATTAAGTCTGCTGATAGTAAGGCTATTCTGGTTCGCGTTAAGGTTGAGGGCAAGAAACTCCTGAGTTCCTCTTAAAAAGAGCCATCTGTGCAGTCAGGCAAGAATCTTCATTTGCAGTTAAAAATGTAGTGGTTGGCCTGGAAAATCCAGTTGAAAGGGGCAGAGCTCATACTTCGACTGGGTGAAATAAAGACTCTTAGATATATAAGCGTATTTTATGTTTCAACGACCTCTTTGTGCTTTATAACGACGTTACGAGGGCAAAAGAAGAAGATGGAAGTAAAGGGTGTAACACAACATTCCTTACAACAGGAATTATGCTTACAGGAGTTCATTTTAACAGCTATAAAGACCGTAGATAAGGTATTTAAGGTAACTGACGGACAAAGATACGATATACAAAGAACGATGAGACTACGACAATAAGGTTGTATAGCTCTTGGAGCAAAGGTCGCCTATGCTTTTCTGTTGAGGGAATGAGATGACGCAGTAGCCGGAGCTTCTAAGATAAGCACGAGGCTCGGGCGATGGTAGCCCTGCCAGGTGGTGGCAACAATTCTACTGTCCTGCCAACATCATTTTCTCAACACGGACCTCGTGGCCAATGCTGAGATTTTTGAAAAGCTCGTATTGAAAAGCAGCAACTGTATGCAAAGGAGCATAGTTGACAGGTTTGAAAGAAAGGATATGACCAATTACATAGCTGTCTGAGTGATGAGAGGGCAAGGTGTTTCTATAATTGGGAGTGTATTATAATGACATGCAGTAAAGCCCAGCAAGGACAAAGGGCAGTATTGTGTTCTACCAGAGTATGTTGACAATGTGAAGACTACCGCGCAGACTTACAAGGGAGTAAAGGAGGTGCTTGAAGACGACGTGCGCTCGCGCAAGGCTTGTAATGGATGGAAGCTACCTTGGAAGAAAGAGTATTGAAGGCTACCTATCCATCAGGAAGTGCGATAAGAGCGGATGAAAGACTTTGGTATATGCAGATAAAGACCTATCTCAAAGATTCTGCAGCATGCAATCCGGGAGAGTGTAAGAATCATCATTGATGGAGTAAAGGATCTACTGTATGCATTCAAGGATGCGAGTTATAGGATAGATGGCGACAAGCTTATAATAAAGGGCTCTGCGTTTCTTTACCAACAATGTGTCAAATTATGGGAAAGAATACTATAACGGTAGTATGCAGACCGGATACCAGCCACCAGACAATAGAGGCTACAATGATGTCTAAGCCGGAGGTGAAACCTGTGGAGACCACAACCTGAAACTCCAAATAAGCCGGAAATCCAAAATAAGCCTGAGACTCCTGGTAAGCGTGGTCGGACTGAGAGCGGATTAAAGGCCTTGAAAAGAACTAAGGGCAACAGCCTTCATATGGGTGGCGAGGACGGAGTACCATGGGTTCTGGTTGCTGTAAAGATGCGGGCATGGTGGCTCAGTGCGTGCGCAATTGACTGTGGGCAGCGTTAGGGTACAGCAATGTGGATGATCTCCAGTTTCCCTAATAAGGTAAAAGGAAAACCAGTATGGCTTTTCGCTGAATGTAAAAGATACGCAGACCTAACAATAGCAAAAAGAAGTTGCCCTGGTGATGAGAGTCAAGCATTTAAGCTATACAGACTGCTATCTTTGTTAACAGCTCGCTTACTCAGCGAACATTATAAAGCATGGAGGAGACGAGGGTTCAAAATACAGAACCTGCCTTTACTGAGGCTGGGTATAACACGGAGCTTACCGGGTGCATAGTGATAAAACTCGCTGAGAGATGACCTTCTTAAGTCAACAACAGGTTAAGATGTTTATGTAAGGGCAGAGATGGTACATATAAGAGGAAGTTGTGAATAAATCTATAAAATTCAAGACAGTGGTATTGAGATAACAGATTATAATAACAAATATTATCCTACTACCTTAGGAAACTCTCTATTGTGGGGGCGTAAGTAAATTGAGTTTGATGGTGTCCCAGTGAACCTGTAAATGTGGTGCTATAGAACAGAATATTGTTTCTAAGTCTTTCATTAAAAATAATAGGAAATTTCTGAAAATATTGAGATGATTTAAGCAATCAGGCTTCAGTTATAAAAGTAACCCGGGCACAGATTTCTTAAATCATTGAAATACTATCAATTTATGCGATATACTATCAATTGACAAAATGGTGTGGATTAATTAACCACAAACTCCTGATGTAATTTGCCATACAAACTGAGGAACAATTGAATGGAGAACTATACTATCTGATTTTCTAGTATATTCTGCAAAGGAATATAAACTTTATGAAAAGGAGAATGCTGTGAAAATAATAATCGGGGTGATAAAAGTTTAGTAGGGAACACCAGGAGATACTTGAACAAGAAAAATATTGTGTTGAATATTGACCCACACACAATCTTGGTGATTAGAATTATGTAAATACTAAACAAATACAATCTTATCATACTTGATGTTATGCTCGGTGAAATAGTTCAATTTTACAGAATATGAAACAGTGATGAATAATTATCTTGCTTACAAAGATGAAATGTCTGAAGGTTTAATCTTGGAGCGGATGATTACCAAGCCATTTGATGTAGATTTACTAGCTAAGGATAAAAAAGCCATTGCGTGGCAAAAGGATGAGGAGGTGAGATACGCAGACACCTTTTTGATTGTATGGTGAGTGTAATCAAAAAGAAGAACCGTATTGAACACTAATGCAGAACTTGGAATACTAAAGTTATTATGTGGAATAAGGGACAGGTTTTTAGTAAAGAAGAGATAATAATTGAATGGGGTGTCTTCTAAATTTGATGTTACTGATGGGAGTCGTATTATGTCATATATGAAACTATACGGAAGGAATTGTATCCGGGGTGGTGGAATGATCTATTTGAAATAATTGGGAGTTGGATACCTATGGGAAAGAAGACGGTAAAACAGATGCCATATTCATCATACTTGAAACTATGGCAAAATATTTTTTTGTTACGTTTAAACATAATGATTTTTTGTGAATCTTGCATTGGGCAGGAGAATTTCACAGAATAAGGCTGAAATAATTTTAAAGTCAGGAAATGAAAGTGGTTTAGGTTTAATAATGCAGTAATTGTATAACGCTCATGTGATTTTGCCAGAAAAATAGATGTGAGCAGTATGAAAATGTTGATGCATTAATAGAAAATGTTAAATTAACGGTAACTGTGCAGACAGCCGGTATATTTGGGTTTAAAATGATACAGGAAGCGCTTATAAGGAAGAAATAGATATTAAGAGAGGATCAAGTTGTATCAGCAACCATTTCAACGCCTCCAGTGTAATGCTGAAACTCCAGTAACTAAACATCAAATGCAGTAATGATTTGCTCCAGTGTGACATTGTAAACAGACCACAAAGGTATTGATAGAATTTTGGGAACAGAAACGAAAGTGAAAAAATCTCAGAATATATATCAAAACTTATGGATTTACTAAATAACACGAAAGAGAGAATCTGGAAAAAAATAACCATAAAGAATTAGCACACAGAAAAATGCAAAAGAAATAGCGGGACACTGATTCTATCGAAGAAAAAGATTGAAGTTGACTGGAATATATAAAGCCGCTGGACGAACATATATAAGTGTGTGATTTCATTTAACGATGCAATGTATTGTACACTTACTAAATAAATGCTTTTGAACTGAAGGAGCTGCGTCAAATAAAGTATGCAAAAGATAGTAAAATGTTATTTTTAAAGTCGTGATGATGGATGGTTTTAATCAAGATTATATGTCAAAGCAAAGACTATGTTTTGTACTGTTTCGCTTTGGGAGGAACATGGAATAAGGGATGTGGAATCGGATTGTATTTTGTAAACTCTTACATGAAACGATTAATGGTGAGCTATTTAGCATAATAGGAGAACTGTGGGAGCAGATAATAAAATACTACCATATTATGGAGGAGTAATGAATAGCACTTTTTTGTGATATGTGGTATTTATTATTTATGATGGGGTAAATATGCTTAAAAAGAACATTTTATATGTTCTACAGGCCATTGTCTTAATATATTGCTTGAATTTGATATTTATTAATGTAAGAGTGTTGTCAATAAGTCAATAGTATTGCTATGGTTGTGGTTTATGGATGATAAACAATGAGTTCCTTTTTATAGGTAAAGGAGGGTGAATAAACATAAATAATCAGAGGCTGGTTTGAAAAAATTGTATATATGATAGGTATGGTGACTTTTCATATCATGTACTTCTTGATGACAGGTTTTTAATTAAATCTCTTTGCAGGGGGTATATACTTTTTAAGCATTTATTTTGGTTTAGCAATTGCGTTTTCCAGTTTCAAGTAAGATTTTATCCAGATAAAATTGATATTATGATATAAACTCAAGATAATACTACCTGTAACCATATTCGCACCAAGATTATTTTGGCACTGTTAAGGCGATAAAGATTACTGAATTGACTATTACTTGATTTTGTTTGTGTAAAATGAATGATACAGTATATTAGTAAACAAAATGAGGAGAATAACAAATGAGAGTTTCAAAGAAACTCAACCTATGGATACGGATCCAAATAGTGGGTATATAGAGCTATGGTAATATTTCTAACAAGTGTTATAGGATTAATGTTGCACATTAGTAATTATGCATCAAGTATATTATCAATAAAATCATCAATTAAGCATTAATATTTATTATCTAAAGAAAAGATTCTTGGGTTTATTGATGAGCAAATTGTTCACAATTTACAAGCAATAAAA